>Ga0129299_1000057_pt1 | contig 53443 bp, 45 predicted proteins | sample ConPoolayeCmetaG_FD_94477 | JGI IMG/M metagenome (GOLD analysis project Ga0129299, IMG submission 94477) | Hot spring microbial mat communities from California, USA to study Microbial Dark Matter (Phase II) - Cone Pool mat layer C metaG ...
CAACCTCCGGAGAGGCCGGGATTCGAACCCGGGGGCCCCTTGTGAGGACCAACTGCTTAGCAGGCAGCTGCCTTCGGCCACTCGGCCACCTCTCCAGACTCCGCTATTATAATGCCGTTAGAGGTGTCTGACAATCTATTTTTCCGCATGATGGCCGACTGCGGCCGGCGCCCGGAACTCATTTCGATTGAAATACCCTGAGCGACGAAATATAATTTTGCGCGGCCGAAGACAATCAAGAGGCCGGCGGAACGGAATCGGCAAGTCCCAAAAGCACCTCCGCTCGATCCGGGGTCGTCCGATGAATTTCCGGACATGGAACGGGAAAACCAGAAGATTATCGCATGATTATCAAAAAGGAGAATTGCGATGGGAAAGATCTATCGTGAGTATGCAACCTACCGGGATCGCTTGAACCGCAAAATTCTGGAGACCGAAAACAACGTCATCAAGAGATTTTTCGCCCTCGATACTCTCACTTATCACGAAGGGGCGCTTCCGACGAAAACCAAGGAAATGCTCGGGTTGGCCTGCTCTATGGTGATGCGCTGTGACGACTGCATCAGATACCATATCAGCAAATGCAGAGAGCTGGGCGTCCCGAGAAACGAGCTTATCGAAATTTTCGGCGTGGCTTTGATCGTGGGCGGATCGATCGTGATTCCCCATATCAGAAGGGCGATCGAATTTCTGGACGATCTCGAGGACGAATTCCCGCCAAGCGGAAATTGAGCGATGCCCGCCATTCAACCGATTTTCGCCGGTGATCGCCGATGACCAAAATTCTTTTGACCGGTCAGCCCGGTTGCGGCAAGACGACCATAATCAAGCGGGCAATCGCAAAACTGAACCGACCGTACTGCGGATTTTGCACGAGTGAAATCAGAGATTCCGGCGAACGGCTGGGATTTGCGATTGATACACTGTCGGAGCCGCGGCGATCCGGGATTTTGGCCCATGTCGATATGAAAGCCGCTCAGCGGGTGGGAAAATACGGCGTGAATATCGAGGAGTTCGAAAGGTTGGCCGTTCCCGAATTGATCGAAGGATTAAGCAAAGGGATTTTGCTTGTTATCGATGAAATCGGCAAGATGGAATTGTTTTCCACGACGTTCCGACAACTCGCCGAAAAGGCGCTATCGGGTGATAGCGACGTATTGGCCTCGATAATGCTCGGACCTCATCCGTTCTGCGACCGGTTGAAAAAGCTGCCCGGCATCAGGCTCAAGCGTATCGACCGCGGAAACCGCGAGGCCGTCTTGGACGAGGTTCTGGAGCTGTTGAGTCAACACGACTCGTGATTTTCCCGAGCGGCCGGCGCCGGCATCCGACAGGCAATCTCGATCGATCGAAACTGAACGAGCGGACTTTCGACCTGTTAGGTTTGCCGAACATTTCGTCGATTTAATCCGCTTGCCAAATGCCGATAAGATTGATATAATAGCGGGTTCGAAGCGGAAGATAGCCATTAATATACAAGGAGAATTCTATGGCGAAAGGGACAACGAAGCCCCAAAAAGGTATGGCGAAAAAGACAAAAGCGGCCGTTAAGGCAGGGGCTAAGTCATTGACAGCAAATAAAAAACAAAAGGCTACCGCCAAAATGGCCAAGGCTGAATCGGTCAAGGTGCCTTCCGGCAAGTATGTGTACTTATTCGGCGGCAAGAGGGCTGACGGCAACGGCAAGATGAAAGATTTGCTTGGAGGAAAAGGAGCCGGCCTGGCCGAAATGACAAATATCGGCATCCCCGTTCCTCCCGGATTCACGATTACGACCGAGGTCTGCAAGTTATATTATAAAAACAATATGAAGCTCCCCAAGGAGGTAATTCCCCAGATACAGAAGGGGATCGAGCATATAGAGAGACACACCGGTATGAAGTTCGGGGATATAAACAATCCGCTTTTGTTATCGGTTCGATCGGGGGCCAAGTTTTCGATGCCGGGGATGATGGACACGGTGTTGAATCTCGGTCTTACCGATCAGACTCTCGGAGGCTTGATAAAGAAAACGGACAACGAGCGGTTCGCCTATGACAGCTATCGGCGATTTATCCAGATGTTCGGCAACGTGGTGCTGGGCATCGACAAGCACGAATTCGAGGAGATTATCGAAGCCCGCAAGAAAAAAACCGGCGCAAAACTCGATACCGAGCTGATGGTCGATGATCTGAAATATATTATCAAAAAATACAAAGAAAAAATAATTGAAAAAACCGGGAACGAATTCCCCCAAAATCCGAAAACCCAGCTCGATATGGCGCGGGATGCCGTGTTCCGTTCCTGGAACAACCCGCGGGCAATCACCTACCGAAAACTCAATGACATCCCAAGCGATCTCGGCACGGCCGTCAATATCCAAGCGATGGTTTTCGGCAACATGGGTGAAAGATCAGCCACCGGTGTCGGTTTCACCCGCGATCCATCGACGGGCAAAAAAGAATTTTACGGCGAATATCTGGCCAACGCCCAAGGCGAAGACGTGGTGGCGGGAATCCGCACGCCGAAGCATATATCGCAGCTCGCCAAGGAGATGCCCAAGGCATATCGCGAACTGAAGGAAATCACCGCCAAGCTGGAGAAACATTACCGCGACGTTCAGGATTTCGAATTCACGATCCAGGAAGGCAAACTGTATATGCTGCAAACCCGCACCGGCAAGCGAACGACGGCGGCGGCGGTGAAAATAGCGGTCGACATGGTTAAGGAGAAACTGATTTCGAAAAAAGAGGCTTTGTTGAGAGTCGAACCGGCATCGCTTGACCAGTTGCTGCATCCGCAGATCGATCCTCAGGCGCAGCCGGTGATAATCGGCAAGGGACTGGCGGCATCGCCGGGGGCGGCTAGCGGCATGGTCGTATTTTCGGCCGAGGACGCCGTGCGTTACGCCGAAGCTGGCAAGCAGGTGATTCTGGTAAGGCAGGAAACCAATCCGGATGATATAGCGGGTATGAACGTGGCCGAGGGGATCTTGACCTCGCGCGGCGGAATGACCTCCCATGCGGCTGTGGTCGCCCGCGGCATGGGAAAATGCTGCGTGGCCGGAGCGGAGGATATCAAGGTTTACGAGGTCGATCGCAAAATGATCGCCGGCAAATCGGTAATTTCCGAGGGCGACATTATCACACTCGACGGTTCACGCGGGCTGGTGATGCTCGGCAAGGTCCCCACGATCGAACCTGAATTATCGGGAGAATTCGCCATTTTCATGAGCTGGGCCGACGAGGTCCGCCGGCTGAAGATACGCACCAACGCCGATACTCCCAAAGACGCCGAGACGGCGCGCTCGTTCGGGGCCGAGGGAATCGGCCTTTGCCGGACCGAGCATATGTTCTTTTCGGCCAACCGTATCCCTATCGTCCAGCAAATGATTCTGGCCGATAACGAAATCGAAAGACGGGAGGCGCTCGATAAGCTGCTGCCTTTCCAGAAAGCCGATTTCAAGGAAATATTCGATGTCATGCAAGGTTTACCTGTGACTATCCGCACGATAGATCCGCCTTTGCACGAATTTTTGCCGGACAAAAAGGAAATAATCGAGGAAATCGAAAAACTGAAAGCCTCGGGCGCATGGGAAGACGAAATAAAGGCCAAGGAAAAAATTCTCCGCCGTATCGAACAACTGGCCGAATTCAATCCGATGATGGGGCATCGCGGCTGCCGTCTCGGTATCACTTACCCGGAAATAACCGAAATGCAGGCCCGGGCGATCTTTATGGCCGCCTGCGAACTGGCCAAGAATCCCCGCAAGCAGCCGCCGATCCCCGAGATTATGGTGCCGCTGGTAGGCACGGTCGAGGAATTGCGCCATCAAAAGAGCATAATAGTCAGGGTGGCCGAGGAAGTGATGAAGCAATATCGGGTCGAAATCCCCTATTTAGTCGGTACGATGATCGAGATACCGCGCGGAGCCATAACCGCCGACGAAATAGCCGGCGAGGCCGATTTCTTCTCGTTCGGCACCAACGACCTGACGCAGATGACTTTCGGTTTCTCGCGGGATGACGCCGGTAAATTTATCAAGATATACCTCGAGAAAGGGATCCTGCCGAAAGACCCGTTCGTCTCGATCGACCGCGGCGGCGTCGGCAAGCTGATGGCGACGGCGGTCAGCCTCGGAAGACAAGTCAAAAAAGGGATAAAGCTGGGTATCTGCGGGGAGCACGGCGGCGATCCGGAATCGATCGAGTTCTGCCATTCTCTCGGCCTTGACTATGTCAGTTGTTCACCCTACCGAGTGCCGATCGCCAGGCTGGCAGCGGCTCACGCATCGCTCGGCAAAAGCGAATATACATCGAAATGATGATTAATGCGAGGGGGGGTAATTTCGCCCCCCCTTCTTCCTGCTAAAAAGCGCATGATGGATTTCCCGTTCAATGAAAATCAATGATCAAGCCGACACAATCTAAGGAGGCGGCCATGGAATCGGCCGTGAAATACCGGAATATGTGGGGCCAGATCGGGCTGACAATAATCACCATCGGCATCTATTGTATTTATTGGTTCTACCAGACGGTCAAAGAAATGAAAGGGCTTGCCGGTGATCCGACCGTCAGTCCGGGACTGTGGACGGTGCTCATGTTCGTCCCGCTGGTCAATTTCTATGCCATGTATAAGCACGCCGAGCTGTTTCAGAAAATCAGCTCCGAGTCTTTGAACCGCTGGATAATCTTTTTGCTCTGGTTGGTCTTCTCCCCGGCCGTCTGGTTCGTGGTTCAGACTGAATTGAACAATCGGGCGACGTATAATAGGCCGAAATAAACGCCTTATCCATCGGGGACGAAAGTCTCCAAAAGGCGATGATGAAGAACGATACAAGGGAAAGCCGTGCGGTCGATGAAAGAGGAAACGGCCGAAAAAAGTTGCGGGGCCGGTAATGGTGAAAATGGAACAACTAAAGATGCGTAATGCAGATGCGAATCGATCAATCGATGATGCGGGTATGGTCGTTCTGCCGCCCGATGCCGGCATAAAACCGGGCAACGAAAACATGAGGATCCCAAGCGAAAATGTATTGACAATCAGGAATGGATGGGACATAATTTAATGGTAACCTACCGGTGAACGACGCAATGGCAGATCATCTTTTCAAGGAAATACAAAGGCCGCGGCAATGGTGGATCTGGCTGATAGTCGTTTTTATGGCAGTCTGGGCATGGTATGTTTTTATCGGCGTCATTATTATTGATAAGGGGGATATGGTCGCATCGGGTTCAAAAACCGGTATCTGGATTTTCTTTATAGCGGCGGGATTTTTGTTGCCCGTATTCTTATTATCGGTAAAAATGACGACCGTGGTCACCGGCGACGGATTGACGATCAGCTATTTCCCGATATATCGGCGTCGTATAAAGAAAGAGGAAATAGCAGCTTTCAATGCGCGCGATTATCGGCCGATTCTCGAATATGGCGGCTGGGGAATCCGCTGGAGCATCAAGAGAGGTACGGCCTATACGGTACAGGGAAACCGGGGGGTCCAACTCGAGCTTGTGCGTGGGACGAAAATTCTGATAGGATCCCAGCGTCCCGAATCCCTAGTCAAAGCGATAGATACCATAAAAGCGAGACCGTTAGGCGTCTGACCGGGTGAGGACGGCCAAGATGAAAAGGCATTCCGGCCATAATGGTTCCGGACGCCCCTAACCGGTCAAAATATTCCGGGTCGGCTTCACTAATCAGAATCAGTTTCTGCGTAATTGACAATCATGCCGAAAATGGGTATTATATTTTTTTGACATGATTGGAGGAGTATGAGCGATCAAGAGCAGAATCAGAAGTTTGCCCGATTGATTTTTTATGCCGGGGCGATTATCGCTTTCCTGATAAGTTTCATATGTTATCTGAAAACGATGGCTCCCACGGTTTCGTTTTGGGATTGCGGCGAATTTATCGCCTGTTCATACATTTTGGGTGTGCCCCACCCTCCGGGCACGCCGCTGTTCATTTTAATCGGCAAATTTTTCATGCTTCTGGGTATAATGCCGACACCGGCGCAAAATACGAATTTCATATCGGTGCTGGCCGGGGCGGCCACCGTAGTGTTGGCCTATCTGCTTATAGTGAGAATCGCCGCGGTTGTCGTCAAGCCGCAGACCTTGCTTGGCCGATTGGGGATATGTATCGGCGGGCTGAGCGGCAGCCTCGTGATGGCTTTCTCCTCGACTTTCTGGTTCAACACGGTCGAGACCGAGGTTTACAGCTTGGCCACGTTTCTTACGTTGATGATTCCTTTTATCGCTATCAAGTGGGCCGAGAAAAAGCCGTTCGGCGGCAACGATCTGGCCTTGGTGGCGATATCGTATTTGTTATTTCTGTCGATCGGGATCCACCTGACGGTTTTTCTCATAACGCCGGCGCTGATAGTCTATTTCGTGTTGGTTGATACAGGCAAGCTGAAAGACTGGCGGTTCTGGGTCTGCTGGGGAATCCTCTTTTCGATCGCCATGCCGCTGCACTTCTTCGTATTCGTGCTTTTCCCCGGGCTCAATTCTTATCCAACCATGACCTGGCTGACGTTGGTTTTTCTTTATGCGGTGATCTGCCTGATCGCGTTTTTCAGAACCTCCGGGAAAACACAGGCGGCTTGGGGTCTTTGTCTGGCGCTGTTGGTCGCCGCTCTGGCGGGATTTTCGACGCATCTTTATATTCCGATTCGGGCGGCGCAAAATCCGGCGATCAACGAGAACAATCCGTCGACCCTCAATCGATTCGAGGACTATATGGCCCGCAAGCAGTACGGTCAGGAATCGATGGTGACCAGAATGTTCAAGCGGCGCGGCAGTTTCGCCCACCAATTCGGCGTCTATCCTCATATGGGATTTTGGGGATATTTCAGGGATCAATATAACAACGCCGATTGGGGGATTTTGAGGTATCTGCCGTTCATTGTCGGCTTGCTGGGGATTTACTGGTCGATAAAAAGAAATTTCAAGAACGGAACACTGATCACTTTGATTTTTCTGATCGCCTCGCTCGGGTTGATATTGTATTTGAATTTTTCGGACGGCACGCGAGGGGATCATCTGGAGGTGCGCGATCGGGACTACTTCTGGACCCAGGGTTTTATTACTTTCGCGATACTGATCGGTATCGGCCTTGCGGTGATTCTGGGCAAAATAACGGACTGGCTCAAAGGAAGAATCGGGAATGCGGCTTATGCCGTTTATACGGCCGCCGCCGTCATCGTTATTTTGCTGCCGATCGACACTGCCAGCTATCATTGGCGGACTCATGACCGCACGGGCGATTATATGCCTCCCGACTATGCCTATAATATCCTCAACTCCTGCGAAAAGGACGGAATCATTTTCACCAACGGCGACAATGACACTTTCCCGCTGTGGTATCTTCAAGAGGTTGAGGGGGTTCGCAAAGACGTTCGGGTGGTCAATCTGTCATTGTTGAACACCGATTGGTATATTTACCAGTTGAAACATTTCATGAACGTGCCGGTGGATCTCGAGGATGAGCAGATCCTTTGGAAACCGTTTGATCGGCGGGGGCAGGTGATAATCTATCGCCCTATCAAGCCGTATTATGATCCGATAAGGGGAATCAATCGGTATCTGGCCCCGTTCCAAGATTCCAAGTCCGGCAACGTCGTCCGGGTTCAGGATCAGATGATCGAACGAATCGTCTGGGCCAACAAATGGAAATACCCGATCTATTTTTCCACCTCGGTGCCGACATCGAACCGCTGGATTCTCTCGGATTACACGCTGAGAAAAGGAATGGTGCTGCAGATATTGCCTGAAAAACCGAATCCGGCGATCGACGCCGCGGCGACGGCGTCGTTTTTATACGACATGTATCGATACCGCGGCGTCAGCGATCTCGGTATTTACAAAGACGAAAACAACGTGGGTTTGACCACCACCTATCCGGAAAGGTTCGTCGATCTGGCCAAATATTACTTGGATTCGGGTGATACGGCCAAAGCCAAACAAACCTACTGGGATTGTGTGGAAAAATTCCCGTATTATTATCAAACGTTCGTCGATTTGCGGATGCTCTATGCTGACAGCGCCTACGCCGACAGCGCCCGGATAGCCTATGCAATAGGGGTAGAAAATCTCGAGAGAGCTGTTAAAGCATGGCCCGAAATAACGCTGTATCGCCAGTTTCTGGGCGTCGTGCATTTTGCCAATCGGAATTACGAGAAGGCGATTGAGGCATACGAGGCGGCCCTCAAACTCGACCCGTCAAGCAGCCTGACCTTCCGCTTCCTGCTTCAATTGTACACCGCCACCAACAAGAAAGACAAAGGCAGGCAGTTGTTGACGTGGTGGATAGGGCACCATCCCGAAGACATGGAGGCCAGGCAGATTTTGAAAGTCTATCAATAACCGAAGCGGGGGGAACCACGAACGAGTTGCGGCTGGTTTGTCGAAATGTGGTCGCTTTCGCGAGGCAGCCGCAATTGAAGATTCGTATTGGGATATATGCAGGAATTGGATGTCAATCAGACAATACTTATCGTCGTCGGCTCCGATATAAAGCCCGAGGAAAAAGATCGGCCGATAGCCTACAGGCTCAAAGGACAGATAGAGAGCCATCCAGCCTACGGCAAGTTGCCTTTCCGCAAATGCATCGTGATTTCCGATTCGCTTTACGAGGAAGACAAGATAATTCAGGTTTGTCCCACGATTTGTATCGGCGGCCCCGGGGTGAATGCCGCCGCCGCCCGCCTGTTCAAGACGTTGCCGATCTATCACAATCATAACGACCGCTTTTTCATACAGTTGGATGCCGACAGGAAGGCGCGGGTAATCTCCATCTGGGGAATGGACCAATCAAGCACGGAAGAAGCCGTGAATTATTTCATGGCCGCCGGATTGCTGAACGAATTCCTCAAGAGCGTTTGGAACTGAGCAATCCGCGCCTGCTCAACGCCCTGTTGATGGTGATCTTATCACTTATCTGGGGCCATACCTGGCTGGCCATCAAAATCGGCCTGAAAGGGATTCCGCCGTTATGGGGGGTTTCGATCCGTTTTTTGTGGGCCGGTCTTATTCTTCTCGGGATTGCGGTGTTGCGCGAAAGAAAGCTGAAACCTCTGGCGCACCTGCGGGCGGATGTAATAATCGGCGGCTTGTGCTTATACTGTATCGCCTATGTGCTGATTTACTGGGCGGAACAGCATATTTCTTCGGGGCTGGCATCGGTGCTCTTCGCCGTTATGCCTTTCTACACGGCATTGCTGGCGCACTTCTTCATTAGGGACGATCGACTCAATCCGACTAAACTGCTCGGGATAGCCGTCGGTTTTGCCGGCATCGTCTATCTATTTAAGGACAATCTCGGCATATATGGGCGATTCGGTTTTTATGCGATGATATGTGCGGCGCTTTCGCCTCTGTTTTCATCGATCGGATCGATAATCCATAAAAAAAGGCTCATTGGGTTCGAGCCGATCCAGTTGACCGCCTGGCAGATGCTGCTGGCGGGAGCAAGTCTGGCGCCCTTTGCATATCTTGTCGAAGGCGTCGGCAAGTTCAATTGGATGGCGTCTGCGATAATTTCGTTGATTTTCCTGTCGATCTTGGGTTCGGCCTTCGCGTTCGTGATGTTCTATCACCTGTTGAAAACCGAAAACGTGACTCGGGTATCGATGATAGCGTTCGTTACTCCTCTGGTGGCGGTGATCACCGGTCATATCGCCGCGGGAGAACCGTTCTATGCCGGCATCGTGATCGGCGGCAGTCTGGTGGCCATAGGCGTCGCTTTGGTAAACAATCTGCATGAATTTATGCTGAGGCGGCTGAGGAATTATCAGATTTGACGCACCGCGGATCAATAATCGTGTCCGACATAAAAGTATAAGGCGTCATTTCCCTTGTCCGATCGGCCGTAGGCAATGCCCAGCGGCCCGATAGGCGTTTTGACCGCCAGTGAAAGTCCGCCCCCGTATCTGAAATTGCGCGGTTTTATCGAATCGTTTCTGGCCCAGATGTTGCCGATATCGTATCTTGCCGAGAGAAACACATCGTCGAACAGTTCCTGCCTGATCTCCAGATTTCCGTTCAGCAGATTCTCCCCCATGATTTCATGGTCGAACAGACCGTAAAATGTATCGCGGCCGCCGAGATCGAAATATTTGAAGTAAGGCGGTTGTCTGTTGGATAGGCCGAGGGCGATTCTCGGATGGAAATTCGTCGTGCGGCCAAGCGGATAATAGGCCTCGAGCATCGTATAGAATCGGGTGTAGACCATTGTCCCGCCGAGCAGATCTCCGGCGAACTCAAGGTCAAAATAGTGGTATTTCCCTTTTTTCGTGAACGGGACGTCATCGAACGTATCGACCAGCGAGCGAAGCGAAACCGAAGCTATCCTTTCGAAACGACGCTCTTGTTGCGGCGAGTCGAACCTGTTCCCCGAATACGCAAGTACGGCCGACATTTTGCCGAGGCGGGGAAACTGCTGGCCAAGTTCGATTTCGGCGCCCGTCGATGTTTCTTTGAATTCGCCGATATGCCGATGGCCGGCGTAAGAATTTCTGTCGAAAATCGAATGAAAGACCGATGTCCGGTAGGTTATATAGGTTTTGAAAATGCGATCGGCTTTGAGGTTCAGCCAGATCGCCCGTTTTTTTTCGCCGAACTGATTCGAGATGTTGAACTCGTTGCCGGCTCCCGCTAAGTTTGAAAAAACGAGATCGGCGAAACCTTGGGCATGGTATTCATTGTCGTATCTCAAGCCTGCCCGAATATAATCGAACGATTTTTCTTCCACTTTCACGACCAGCTTGATTCCGACCGAATCTGGTTCGGCCAGAAGCTTGACCGATTCGAACAGCCCCGAAGCATATAAATCATCGAGGCTCCTCTCGGCCTTTTTTTCCGAAAAATGGTGGCCGACGCGAAAATGAAGGTCGCGCATGACGACCCAATTGCGCGTTCGCCGATTACCCTCGATACGGATGCCGTTTATTCGTCCTTCATCTATGCAGATTACCACCCGGCCGGTCCGAGGGTCGATATCGATCAATCCGGCTCTGGCAAGCGAATAGCCCGCCTGAGCATAAAGATGTTCGATCCGCCGCAGATCCTCCGTGAGTTGTTTTATATTGGCCACCTGCCCCACTTCGGATTCGATCGTATCGAGCAGAACTTCCCGCTCGAAGAGCGAGGCTCCGACAAAATCGATGTCCGCTATCCGGGGATAGTCCTCCAGATGGAAAACGACCCGTCCGGTATCGCCGCAAAGAGCAATCTCGGCATAGGCGTCACGCAGATAACCTCCGGCCATAACTTTTTCCAGTCGGGCTTTTATTTCGGATTCGTCGGAAAGTCCGCCTGTCGAGAGATGTTTTGCGAAAAACGATCGTGGCAAAAAATTCAAACCTTCGATCCTGGAATCAACTACAAAAAAAGGTTTACCCTGCTGCATGGGTTTCTCGTTAACGAGGGCGTTTTTTATTGCCGGCAGCGCCTGCATAGCCGCCTGTCTGCCGCCTTCGATCAGTTGTTCGATCCTGTCGAAATCGCTGGCTTTGTGAAAACCGATCGCCGGCGTGATTATGATGTCGGCTTGTTCAAGCGATCGCCGGAGACGCGGCAACGACATCACCGTCGTCGATTGATTGGCCATGTCGATTGCGTCCACAATATCGTCGACCGGCAACAACGGTGAGGTAGTGTTGACCGCCACCACCGGACGGCCGGAAAGATCAAGACAGATATCGACCGGAATCGGATCGACCAAACCGCCATCGACGAAAAGACGACCATCCGACAAAACCGGCGTGAAGCCGACCGGAAAGGCCATGGCCGCCCTTAACGCCTCAGCCAAGTCGCCTCTTGAAATTATCTCCAGCCTGCCTGTTCCCAGATCCGTGGCGGTCGCCCGAAACGGCGGATCCAACAAGTCGTAATTAAGGCTGGCCCGCACGCCCGCCCGATAGCTCAACCGTGAGAGCAGATTTGATAATTTTTGGGCGGAGGTGATCGCCTTGGGCAATACCGGCCGCCAGTTTTCGATTCCCAGTTTCAACAAAGCTTTTTCAGGCCATCCCTTGGCCGATACCAGTATCGCCGATCGCAGCGGAGCCGAAGCGAACAGATCCGACCAATCGATCGATAGGGCGAGCCGATGAAGTTCATGCGGCGAATAGCCGGCGCAATATAACCCCCCGATTATCGCTCCCATGCTCGTGCCGGCAACGAACTTGATCGGGATTTCGTTTTCGGTGAGGACCTCCAAGACCCCTATCTGCGCCAATCCCCGGGCGCCGCCGCCGGATAGGGCAAGGGCGATGCCGTCTTTTAGTCGGCCGGCCTTAATTTTCTCGATATCGGTCAATTCCGATTGAAATGGCTGATTGTCCAATCTTATAATCAGGGTGTCGCAGCGGATGGGTTTGCAGAAAATTGCGAGAAACAGAAAAATAAAAGGGATTTTGCCGGGGATTTTCATTTTCGGCTGAAATATACCAGATGAGCGGAGATAAAATCAAGAGCGGAGCAGCGGCTGCAAGGCTGTCCGCCAATCAACTCAAGTTGATCCATTCCCTTAAGCAAAAGAAATATCGCCGCAAACATGGTTTGTTCATAGTCGAAGGGGAACATACGGTGGCGGCAGCAATCGATTCCGACTGGCAGGTGGAAAAAATAATCGTGAAAGCTTCGGCCGAAAACATAATACCGCAATGGACCAGATTCGCTGGTGAAATATTCGTTATACCGACAAAGGAATTCGATAAACTTGCCGATTCGCGGACTCCGCAGGATATCATGGCCATCGTCAGGGTTAAGGAACCGACCGGAATTTCCGAGAGGCTGGCTGGAGCCTCGAGAATTGCGGCTGCCGACGGGATAGCCGACCCGGGAAATCTGGGCACGATGATCCGGACTGCGGCGGCTTTCGGATTTGATCTGTTTGTTTGTCTTAACGATTGCGCCGAGATTTATAATCCGAAGACGGTCAGAGCGACTCAGGGAGGTATTTTTGCGATACCGATATGGGAGGTCGATTCGGCAATTGATTTCCGCGGCAGATTGCCGGCCGATTTCAAGATCATAGCTTTCGCCGCTGATTCCCGGACGCCATTGACACAAGTTCCCAAAGCCGATAAAATGGTTCTCGTTTTCGGCAATGAGATTCGGGGGGTTTGCGCCGAAATCAGAAAAACGGCCGATTATTTGGCGAAAATCGAACAACCCGGCAAGGTCGAATCACTCAACGTGGCGGTGGCGGCCGGCATAGGAATGTGGTGGGGAATCAATCCGGGACGGTGATTGGTGCTGAAATCGGGCGACTTTTTCGAACTTTCGCCGACCGGGCGATTTGAGTCGATCGTAGTTGTCGAGAACGCACCGATCGGCAAGTCCGCCCTTGCCATATCCGTTTCAAGCCGATAAATTGAGTCATAAATTTGCAGTAATCGGAGAAGATATGCTTAATTTTGAATTCATTTTGCCAACGAGGATATTATTCGGCGTTGGCCAACTCGATAAGCTGGGCAAGGAGTGCAAAAAAATCGGCGTCAGGCCGCTTCTGGCAACCGGGCGGTCGGCGATGCGCCGCACAGGGATATTGGATCGGGTGCTTGATCTGCTGGAATCCGCCGGAATAAAGCCGGTGCTTTTCGAAAAAATCGAACCCAATCCGCGGGCTAAAACCGTCGATGAGGCGGCGCGGATCGCCCGTTCCGAAAAATGCGATTATGTAATCGGTCTCGGCGGCGGTTCGGCGATGGATGCGGCGAAAGGAATTGCGGCGGCGGCCAAATCGGGGCGGCCGATATGGGACCATATTTATTCGGGTGAAGGGCAGACTTACATACCGGTTCGCGAGGCCTTGCCGATCGTCTGCGTTCCGACGATAGCCGCCACCGGATCCGAGGCTAACCGCGGCGGTGTCATCACCAACGGCGACACCAACGAAAAGGCCGGTCTGTTTTCGCCTGTGCTGTTTCCCACGCTTTCGATTGTCGATCCCGCCCTTACCGTCTCCTGTCCGCTCGAATATACGCTCGACGGAGGGATCGATATAATTTCCCATGTTATTGAAACCTATTTCACCGGAACCAGCTCGTCATATCTACAAGACAGGTTTTCCGAGTCGATCATGAAAACGGTAATCACCTATTTGCCGAAAGCGGCCAAAAACCCCGAGGATCTCGAAGCCAGAACTCATCTGTCCTGGAGTTCGACAGTGGCCTTATCGGGCGTGGTGAATCTCGGCCGCGGCGGTTCGTATCCGCTGCATGCGCTGGAACATTGCGTATCCGGGCATTATGACATTTCTCATGGCCGGGGATTGGCTCTGCTGCTGCCTCCACTGATGAAATACACTGCGAGCGTCAGGCCGGAAAAATATATGGAAATGGGAATCAACGTATTCGATCTTGATTTCGACAGCGAAGATATCGAGCATGCGGCGGCGCAATCTATCGAATCCATGATCGGATTTTTGGCGTCGATCGATCGCTATCTGCATTTCTCCGATCTGGGTATCGGCGACGAAAAATTCGAGCGCATGGCCGAAGATGCGATAAGAATCTACGGCGCCGGCAAAGATTTTCTGGAAAACCCGAGACCGATCGACAAGGCGGGAATAATCCAGATATTCCGGATGGCGCTTTGACTTGCGGCTATCGATATTTGGGTGCGGCAAGGAATAGTCAAAATCGCCGCCGACAAAACACAACTGAATCGAAAACGGAGGGTGTGACCTGCCGAAAATAATACTCTAACTACTCTAACAGTTCGCCAGATGCCTCCGGATACTCTCCTTCAGCTCGGTCAAATCAGGCGATTTCACGATATAATCGTCGGCTATCCAGCTCGAGAAATTGGCTTTGTATGACGAATAGGCGGAGTTGAGAATAACCGGCAGCCCGCGGTCGAATTGCTTGATCTGTTCGAGAACCTCCAGCCCCTCGACATCGCCCAATTTTATATCGAGCACCACCAGCTCCGGGTGAAATCTCTCAAGCGCAGCCATCACCTGCCGGCCACATTCGACCGGCATCACCTCATAACCGTCGTCTTCGAGCTCATCCTTATAAAGCTTCAACAAATTCTTTTCGTCTTCGACGACCATCACTTTCGGCATATAAATCCCTCCTCCTGCTTATTTATACGCGCCAAAAACAATTAAGTGCGCGAATCTTCCATCTTTTTATCAACCGAATCCGGGACCGGCAGATGAACATAGAAGGTGGTGCCTTCCCCTTTTCGGGAGCGGACATTTATGAAGCCGCCGTGATCATCGATGATCTTCTTGGTAACCGGCAGGCCGAGTCCGGATCCGTTTGATTTCGTGGTATAAAACAGCCGAAACAGGTTGTCCATCTCCTCGGGGGCGATTCCATCGCCGGTGTCATGGACTTCAATGACGATGTAGTTATTATCCTGGCGGGTGCGAATTGTCAGACGGCCGCCGTTTTTCATCGCCTCGACGGCATTGGCCACGAGATTCAAAATCACCTGACGCATCCGTTCGGGATCGATATTTATCTTCAGTTTTTCCTTATGGAATTCCATTCCGGTTTCGATCGCCAGACCGGTCATTTTATCTTTCAACTGGCCGACGGCATCGGTAAGCAGTTCGCATAGATCGCATTCCCTCACGTCCAATCTGGGGGCTCTCGAGTATTCGAGGATTTCGGAATTGATCGTCAACAGACGATCGATTTCGGCGATGATGATTTCGACCAAGGCGGAATCGATCTTGCCGGCTGAAGCCAGAGCTTTCAGGCGGCGGGCGTAACCACCGATCGTCACTAGAGGAATTTTGAATTCGTGGGCAACCTTGGTCGCCAGCATCCCGATGTCCGCCAGCCGCTCGTGATGAACCAAATACTTCTGATTGGCCCTGAGCAGGTCATGAACCCTTTCCAGCTCTTTTAATTTGAGAAAAAGCTCCTGTTGCAGAATGCTGTTTTCGATTCCTGGAGCGCAGGCGTTTGCCAGAGATCGAAGGGCTTCGGTCGATTCCGCCGAGAACGGTTTGCCGGTGATCGAGTTGTCGGCCAGCACGAGACCGAGAACGCGCTGTTCCGATTTCAGCGGAACCACTGCGAATTCCGCGGCGTTGGGCCACCAAGTTGCGGAGTCGGCGCCGCAGTCGGCAACCCGAAGCAATACCGCTTCATTGTCCGAACGCGAAAGAACCTTAACCAACGGATTTTGCCTATCGGAAAGAAAGATTCTTGCCCGTTTTACGGCCGATTCGAGGGTGAATTCCATATTCACGATGCCGGCCAGTATATTGTCCAGCAATTGTTTCACCGGGACTCCGGCGATTTTCGGCCAGATCGCCTCCGCTTCCGCCGAATTGACCGGTCCGACGGCGCATTTGCCCTCGAGGACGCCGGTATATTCGTTCACCAACAGCACGCCGGCGCGATTGAAGCCGATCGCGTCGCCGGATGTGGCGCCGGTCAACATTATACGAAGGCTTTTTTCGAGGCTCGGGCTACGGGCTATGGAATCGGCGATGCTTTTGAACAGCGTCAATTGCTCCACCGTGCGTTCAAGTTCGGCGGCGGTCTGCCTCAGTTTATCATTTTTATTTGCGAGTTGCTGCATCAATTTGATGACCGCATCGCCGATTGCCTGATCAGCTTCCCTCCGGCCGATCCCCCGGGAGGCGATCTTTTTGAATCGCTCACAGCCGTAACAAACCGCAATGTCATCCTGAACGTTTGAGACATCGGCGTCGGGATTACGAAAAACGCTGATCAGACAGAATCTGTCCTGATATTCGGGGTATAGGCAATAATTATCGGGCTGCATAGACAACCGTTTCCCTGTAAAGGAAATACCAGCAGCGGCGGTCAATGTCAACATTTTTAATTGACATAAAGCGGATTGCTACGATTAATTCGGTTCATGGATATTATTTGTCGTTCCGCCATAAAGCTTGCCCTTCGCGAGGATCTCGGCGACGGTGATATTACTTCAAGGTTGATCGTGCCGGGTAAGCTTACAGGGTCGGCCGATGTCGTTGCAAAATCGGCGGGGATTTTGTCCGGCTCCCAAGCCTTCGAGTATGTTTACCGTCTCGTGGATCGAAAGGTTTCGGTCAGGTTTTATGTTCGTGACGGCGAGCCGGTTTCAAAATGGATGAAAATCGCCCGTATCTCCGGGCCGGCAAGGTCGCTTTTGACGGGTGAAAGGTTGGCCCTGAACCTGTTATGCCGGCTTTCGGGGGTCGCCACCCTGACTTCCGAATATGTTAAACGTATCAAACAGACCCGGGTCAGGATTCTCGATACCAGAAAGACGACGCCCGCGCTCCGTTGGCTGGAAAAAAAGGCGGTCGTCGATGGCGGCGGCAAGAATCATCGTTTCGGACTCTACGATATGATTCTTATCAAGGACAATCATGTTGCGGCGGCTGGAGGAATAGGCCCGGCGTTGGCCAAGACGCGAGGCGCGCGGCGGAAGGTTGAAATCGAGGTCGGCAATCTCGCCGAGTTGACCGAAGCTCTTCAGTATGAGCCTGATATCATCATGCTGGACAACTTTTCTTTGGCGATGATCCGTAAGGCGGTAAAGCAAATCCGTCGGACGAGCAAAAAGATAAAGATCGAGGTTTCCGGCGGCGTGACTCTCGACTCGGTCGCCGAAATAGCCGACTGCGGAGTGGATTACATCTCGGTGGGTGCCCTGACTCATTCCGCGCCCATCGTCGATTTTTCATTGGAGTATGATGACCGGCTTTCCCGAGGCTAACGGTATTCCGGGGGTGCAGGCGCAGATTCTCGCCTATTTGAAGGCGCATAAAGGCAAATCAGTTTCCGCCCGAGAGATCAAGGAATCGCTGAATATATCGCTGCACCGGGTTTACGATTCGATAGCCTATTTGCGAAGCTGCGGGTATGAGCTTAAAGCCGATGCCGGCGGCTACGAACTCGGTGAAAATCCCGATACAATTCTGGCGGTGGAGGTGGCCGCCGGCCTTGACTGCCGTATTCTCGGCTGCCGGATATTTTCCTACCAATCGCTCGTTTCGACCAATGAAACGGCCCATGGATTCGCCCAAGCGGCGTTCCCCGAAGGCACCCTTATTATAGCCGATATGCAAACGAGAGGGCGCGGCCGGCTGGGCAGAACTTGGCATTCGCCGCCGGGCCGCGGCCTGTATTTTTCGATCATACTCAGGCCGAAACTACCCCCCATCCAGACGCCGGGCATCTCTTTAATCGCCGGATTGGCCGTGATTCGGGCAATCAACAATCTCACGGGAGTGGCACTGAAGCTCAAATGGCCGAACGACGTGTTGTATAACTCACGCAAACTGGCCGGAATTCTGGTCGAATTGGAAGCCGAACTCGATCGGGTCGAATATGCGATAGTCGGCATAGGGGTGAATGTATCCGGCAAAGCCGGTGAATTTCCCCGCAGCCTGGCCGGAAAGGCGGCCTCGGTGGAAATGATTTATCGGCGGCCGATTCCCCGGGCGAGAATACTTCAGGAAATTCTGCGGGAATTCGAAAAACTCTATGTCAATTACTGCCGACATGGGTTGAAATTTACCGGACCCGAACTGGTGGCAAACTCCGCGGTAATCGGCAAAAACGTCACCTTGCAATTCGGCAAGAAAAGAATAACCGGCAAAGCAATAGGTTTCGATGATAACGGCGGCTTGATCATAAAATCGAAACACGGTATCAGAGCCTACGCCGCCGGAGAGGTAACATCGCGATCTTTATAAAAGAAATCCGCGGAAAACGAAGAATCGCGGGGTCGGTCAACCCGTTTTCAGACTTTTGACGATTATGATTATTCCGATAATTATAATGGCTGCCGGCCAGAGAAAAGCGGCTTTCAAAGTCATCAAATAGAGGGCGGCTGAAACCAGCGTCAGCGCAACGATATTCGACCTGAGTGTCTTTCTCCCGGCGGTTTTTTCGGCCGGGGTGAACAGGAAAATCACCCAGAGCGAAACGGCGACGCCGAGTATGAAGGTCGGCCAGAGATATTTCATAAATTTCCAGCCGATAAAATTAAGCAGCAGAAAAAGCGCTCCGAGGACGATCAAGTATGTCCCGGGAAACAACAATGCTTCACCGCCCGCCCGGCGCCTATTGCCCGAAAAATAACCGGCATAAAACAACAATCCGCCCAGCAGAAGAAAAATCGGCCAGAAATGCTCGGTCCATGTAAGTTCCACGAATTCCCCTATAAGCAGGAACAGCCCGAGTAAAATCAATGATGCGCCGGTTATTATCCTCCCCGGGGATAGCTCTTTGCAGTTTTTCATGATATTATTATAGCATTACCCGAACCGAGATTCCACTGCAATTCGTCGCAATTGCGCCAAGGCTCAGGCACCGGACATCGCTATCGCTGCGACAGGGTCTCCATTCGTCGATTAATATTGACAAATGGCGGCCAGCCTAATGTTCCGCATTTTCAAGGGGGGTCGATTGTTTTTCTTTTCGGGCGTTCGTATTATTGACAATGCCGCAGTCGGGATATTAAATTGAGTTCATGAAATTGAGGGTCGCCATAATAATCTGCCTGCTTGCGGCGGCCTGCGATTATCGGCCCACTCTGTACTCGAATACGCCTGCCGCATTTTTCGAAGTGGAAGCGACGGTGATAAAGGACGACAACACTTCCAGCAGCTTGTTCGAAGCCGATTTTACCAGAAACGGCGCTCCTTATGACAGCGCCACCATATTATTCGCAGGGCAGCAGATCCAATCTTCGGGATCGGGCCGATACCGTGCCTATTCTCCGTCTTTTACGATACCCGACGGCAATTCGACTATCGTTTTCGCCTCGTCGCGTGACCGATACTCCAGCTCGACAACTATCGAGATGCCCGGCCGTTTTTCGATAACCTCGATAACGCCTCGCAACAACCCATCCGGGATGGCGGTGCTGGTTCAATGGTTGCGGCCCGCCGCCACGGAAACGACCCGATTTTTCGTCAGCGTTTTAGGGAAAAACCATCTGATAACGGGAGTAAGGCCGGTTTCGTTTTACGCCGGCGGTAATTCGAGCTTTACCATACCGGAAACCGCATTTCAGGACCAATTGGGATCTTTCAGATTCGATATATACTACGTTTATGTGGGAGCGTTTACGCGCGGCTTTCTGCCGGCCGAAAATATGTGGATACCCGTGCCGGATTCGCTTCCTGTAAGCCAGATAGGCAACCCACGCGGCCGCCTCGGCTACGGGCGAATCTGCCCCCGCGATTCGATATTCGTTTCATTTTGACACGATGAGTCAGCCTCCCCGCTCAGGAAAAGAGCTGTTCGATTATCTGCAGAAGCTGGTAACCGAATCGGCCAACCCGAGCAGTATCGATCTCGACAGGCTTGACGTAGCCGAGATTCTCGAACTGATAAATACCGAGGATGCAAAAGTGGCTCTGATCGTGCGCGGGGAAATCCCCAAAATCGCCGCGGCTGTCGAGATGGTGCAGCATTCTTTGTCACAGGGTGGCAGGCTTATCTATATGGGTGCGGGGACATCGGGCCGCCTTGGAGTTCTCGATGCCGCCGAGTGCCCGCCGACATTCGGAACGTCACCCGATATGATTATCGGCCTGATCGCCGGAGGTCCGTCATCATTGATCCGGTCGGCCGAAGGCGTTGAAGATGAATCGAATGCCGGCGTCAAGGATATCGATGCGGTCGGGGTTTCCGAAAGGGATACGGTTATCGGGCTGACCGCCTCGCAAAGAACACCCTATGTCATAGGCGGCCTCGATCAGGCGCTTTCAAAAAACGCCAAGACCATCTTGATCACTTGCAATCCGCTTATTGAAAATTATCCCTACCATCTGATAATCAATCCGGTGGTCGGGCCGGAGGTTTTGACCGGATCGACCCGAATGAAGGCGGCGCTGGCCGAGAAGATGATTTTGACCATGATTTCCACGACGGCGATGATTCGGCTCGGTAAAGTTTACCGAAACATGATGGTTGATCTGCAGGCAACGTCGCAGAAATTGATCGAAAGATCCAAACGCGTGATCACCAGCGCCCTCGCCTGCGATTACGAAACCGCCGCACGCCTGTTGCGTCAGGCGGAGGGGAGCGTCAAATCGGCGATTGTAATGGGCAGTTTGAATTGCGACCTGCCGACGGCGAAAACAAGACTGAAGCGGGCGGGGGGATTCGTTTACCGGGCGATCGACCCCGATTCCGAATAATTATCGTTTTTCTTCGTAAGCCGAGGCCTCAGATTTTCAGCCGATCTTGATTGACCCTAAGATCATCTCAAGAATCGACTTACGGCCGCTGACAACACGGCGATCGCTGTCTGCGCCGCCTGAAGAACCTTTCTTTTCTGCCGATAATGCAAAATAGGCCTGATCGCCGAACGCCTTCAGAAGAGACGGCAGGATAATGTCATGACCGCATCGCAGGATCTCAAATACCTCGAAAATGAAATCGAAGACCTGAAAAGGCAGCACCCCAAGGCAGCCTTGGAGTTTCTCAATCTCTTCATCAAAGCCGTCAAGGCAAAACTTGTTTATCCGGCCAATTCCCAATTGCCGACGCAATTCAGGGAAGAATTTTGCAAACGGGGCAAGGAACTGATCGAAGAGGCGGACGGCCTCGGCTTCAAAATCACCTCTTCCACGCTCAGCTATGAAGATAACGTGATTTATGAAAATGCGAATCGTTCGGAAAATTTCGCCCATGTTTTTTTCAGAGACGGCTTGACGGGACTGCGATTTTTGCCGGGAATCGAGCCGGAGGAACTCGGACGGTTCGTCGATTTGCTGGCCAAGATGATGAGGACGACATATGTCGATAACGACATGGCCACGCTGCTCTGGGAAGAGAACTTCAATCATATAGAATACGATTTGATAGACGACGGCTTGGAGATCGAAACTTTCGAATATTCGACCGACCGATTCAAACCCAGCATGCTGCTCGGCTCGAAAGATATCGAGGAATATTTTTTGAGCGAAGACAACATAACTCTTCCGGATCTGGCCGAAGATTCCGGCGCGGGTTCGAAGACGACGCCTTTCCGCGGACCGGCTTATTCCCGCATGACGCAGAAGGCGCATCAGATGCTGAATCGTATATCGGAATTTTCGTCCGAGGAAAAACGGGAATTGACGGAGCTGTTGGCGGCGGATGCCGGCACCAATCATACCGAATATCTGCTGATGATGATTTTCGAAATTTTGGGTATGGAAAAGGAATTGGCCGGCTACACCGAGGTGCTTGGGTTCGTGGGGAAAGTCCTCGATGGATTCATCGCCAGCGGAAATTTGTCCGGCGCCACCGCGTTGCTCGAACGCCTGCAGGAGATGTCGAGTGTACTCAAGTCGATGAAGAATCCACGGGCGGAAAAGATCGAAGCCTTCCTGTTCGAATGCGCCTCGAAAGAAAAGATAGGGCTTTTGACAAAAGCTTTGAACACGCAGAAAGAGATAGATCTGGGCAATTTGCAGCTTTACATGAGCAAACTTCCATGGGCCGCCATCGATCCGCTTATCACGGCTTTGGGCGAGCTTGAGGAGTACCGTGCCCGTCAGGTTATTTGCCGTGTGCTCGTCGATCTTGCCCGTGACCACGTGGAGCTGCTGGCCAGGGGTCTCGACGACGAAAAATGGTATGTCGTGCGCAATGTCGTCTGGATTATGGGCGAAATCGGTGATCCGAAGATAATCAATTACTTGAAACGGACAATCCGCCATCCGGACTATCGGGTCCGCTACGAAACACTAAACGCGGCGGCACGGGTGAAAGGCGAAGAGGCCGGCGATTTCATGGTTCTGGCTTTATCGGATCCCGATTTCAAGATTCAATCGCTCAGTTTGAGATACATGATGGAGCACAATTATAAAAGAGCCGTGGCGGCAATCGAGAACGCAGTCAAAGACAAAGCATTCAAGAATAGACCGCCGGAACTGATCAGGGAGTTTCTGGAAGCCTACGCCCGGCTCGGACAGACTCGCGCCCTGCCGTATCTGAAATCGCTTCTCAGCAAAAAAATATTCGCCTCGTCCTCGGACGAGAGGATGCGGCATTACGCGGCGCTTGCCCTTGGGCATATCAACAATCAAGATGCCGTATTTTTATTGAGGAAACTCGCCTCGGGCAAAGACAGCAGGATGGCCAGCATGGCCACCAAAGCTTTGTCGATGGATAAGGGGGAAACGAAGTGAGCGATATGCCGACAGGTTTGGCTCAGGATGCCCAGGAGAAGTATTCCAAAACCGGCTATGAGTTTTTCCGGAGTTTTTATTCCTTGTTAAAAACCGCTTCGCTTTATGAGGTCAACAACAACAGATACATCGAGCAGGCGACGGAATTCCGCCAACTGGTGGCGGAGATATTCACCGACGAGCCGAATCTTGTTTTTGCTTTCAAGGAAGGGCATTTTTTCCTCAACGACTCGCGGATCAAGCTCGATTCGACGGACAACGAGGCGGCCGACTATTTCAAGGAAAAGTTCGATTCCTTGTCCATTTCGGGGTTCAGCATATTTTCCAAGGCCGATTCGCGGGAAATCGACAGATTTATTTTCGGATTTGTTCATTTCAAATTGCCGGAGGATAGCGAAGATGCGCTGGGGGCGTTCAAAGAGCGACTGGGAAAACTGCAAATAGAAAATATCTCTCCGATAAAACTCGCCGAAAAGCAAAGACGTCGAACGGTCTCAAAAGACAAAGTCGAAAGTTTGAAATTGAAGGCGCGCAACACCTTTTTCAGCGCGATCGGGACCGTTCAGGATATCGTGAACAGCGCCAAGTCGGGCAACCGAATAAATATAGCTAAAGTGAAAAGGACAGTGCAGGCCATGGTCGATCAGATAATCGAAAACGAATCGGTCATGATGGAGCTGACTGTATTGCGGGATTTCGACGAATACACTTATGTGCACTCGGTCAACGTTTGCGTACTGTCTTTGGTTCTCGGCGTTCATCTGGGGTTGGACAAAAAGCAGCTATCCGATCTCGGGGTGGCCGCGCTTTTGCACGATATCGGTAAAATCAATCTCCCTATCGAACTGCTGAATAAACCGACCGCTTACGACGACATGGATTGGCAACAAATGAGAATGCACCCCATCTTCGGAGTCAAAGTCATACTCAAGACGCGCGGCACCGATCCCTCGTCGATAAAAGCCATGGCGACTGCTTACGAACATCATATCGCCTATGGCGGCGGCGGCTATCCCGAACTCTTGCAGAAAAGAATTCCCTGTCTGTTCGCCCAGATCGTGGCGATCACCGACACGTTCAACGCCATGATGTCGGGTCGAATATACCATTCACGGCGGATGGCCGGTGACGAGGTCATCACCAATCTGGTGAATCGCGCCGGCACCGATTTCAACCCCCTTCTGGTGAAGGTGTTCGTAAACACGATAGGGATTTATCCCGTCGGCAGTGTGGTGCGGCTCAACAACGACGAAATCGCCATCGTATCGAGAACGAACGCCGATACCCTCGAGAAACCCGAGGTCAAGGTCATCGCCGATCGTGAGGGCCCGAAAACGGAGATAAAGATAATCGACCTGTCCAAAGAAGAGGCGTCGGGATTGTACATAAAAAGCGTAATCGACGGCGACAAGTACAAGATAGACCCGGCCGCCTTTATCGATTTCGGCTGATGCCCGGAAAGGAGCTTAACCAAGCTTGCTTCGCTTGGCAAGATAGCCGAACAACGCTCTGTCGAACGGCTGGGATGTATCCATGAGGTGATAATCTATCAATGAATCCCGGCAACGGCGCGAAAAATCCTCGATAAAAGAATTAAGCCTTCTGACATATTCTCCGCGGATCTGGAGCGGGTTGGTCAACAACATCTCGCCGGTTTCCAGATCGCGAAACCTGGCTTCGGCGCCATACGAAAAATGCCTTTCGAACGGATCCAGAATTTGGAAAACAACGACATCATGTTTCCGGTGGCGGAAATGGCGCAATCCTCCCAACATTTTCTCGGGATCGTCGAAAAGATCGGAGATGATTATGACAAGCCCGCGCCGATTTATTTTATCGGCCAGCTCGTGAAAGGTCACGGCGGCGTCGGTGCGGTTCGAGGGCGTGGAGTTTTCAATCGCTTTCAAAATATTATTGAGATGAGAGCGGGTTCCCCGCGGCGGTATGAAACTCTGAATCCGCTCGTCGTAAACAACCAGCCCACAGGCATCCTGCTGGCGCAGCATTAGGTAGGCAAGGGCCGCCGCAAGGTATGACGCATATTCGAATTTGCTGATCCGGCCGGCCCCGCTCGAGCGGTAAGCCATTGAACCGGAACAATCGAGCAAAATATGGCAGCGTAGATTTGTCTCCTCCTCGAATTGCTTTATGAAGAACCGGTCGGACTTGCCGTAAACTTTCCAATCGATATGCTTGATTTCATCGCCGGGCATATACTGCCGATGTTCCGAAAATTCAACGGAGAAGCCGTGATATGGGCTGCGATGAAGTCCCACGATGAAACCCTCAACGACCAGTCTCGCTTTCAGTTCGAGCGTGGCCAGCTTACTAACGATCACGGGATCGAGGAATTTACGGTAGTCTTCAGGCATATAACCATTATACCCGAACCCGGCCTGCCGAGTGCCGATTTGCGTCTTTATTGCGGGCTGGATTCAGATGATTAAAAAGGCAACGACGCCATGATCGTTGCCTGATAATCTGCGTTCTGTTTTTCAGGGCGGACTGTTCCGCACGCCCGGTTTGGGCTATATTATTCGATAATGCTGATGCAGCCTTCGGGGCAGCTATCGGCCGCATCCCGGCAGGCGTCTTCGGCATCAGGAGGCACTTCGTCGACAATGACCTTTGCTTTATCACCATCCATTTCAAACACTTCGGGACAAAGCTCGGCGCAAATGCCATCGCCGGAGCAAAGATCATGGTCTATTTCGGCTCTCATCTGTTCCTCCCTTTAAATTCCTTTGCGGCAATTATCGGCCGGCCATTTATTTCGTCCATGGCCAATTAGGCCGATCACCATTGGCGCCAAATATAATCGTCATCGCTTCGGCTGTCAAGCCATACAATCTTTTTCCTGCAGGTTGCAATGAAAAGTCGGCGGTTTGGCCTAAGGCGCTCGGCCCCTTAAAGTTGCAGGCGCCGAGATTTCAGCGGCGGCTTTCGCCGAGCATCTCTATGATTTGCTTTTCTATTTTGCTGAGATTCCTCTCTATATCGCTTAGGCGTCTGAAACGATTTTTATATTTGCCCGGTTTGGCGGGCTTGACAATCAGTTTGTTCAATCGCGATATGCGTCTTTTCGTCAGTGGGTTTGCCGAATCTTTCGTCTTTTTGTCGAGGATATCGAGGCAGGCCAAAACGTGATCTATCTCCCCGGCGATTTTACGCTTGGCCATGTCGGATATCTCCTCATATGCGTTGAGCCGATCCCTGAGGGTTTTTCTCAACTCGTCGATCAATTCAGCGGCGGAAACGGCGCGGTCCAATCGCTTGTCAGTCATGTTTGTTTCCTCAAGTCATCAAGCACGATCGCAGCGATTCTGTCGGCGGCATCGCCGCTGGCCACCTGTCTGGCCGCCATGGACATCCGCTGATGAAGATCGGGATTTCCGGCAAGTTTGTCAATCTTCATCGGCAGACTTTCCAACTGATAGATGCGGGAGGCCGCTCCTTTTTCGAGAAACAGCGCGCAATTACGCTCCTCCTGACCGGGGTATGGCTTATATATGAACAGCGGACATCCGGAGGCGAAGCATTCGCTGCTGGTAAGCCCCCCGCTTTTGGTTATGGCCACGTCGGCCAGAGCGGTCAGATCGTGCATGAAGTCGATCATGCCGTAAATACGGTAGGGTATGTCGCGAGAGGCGAGCAATTCCCGAAGGCGATCGCTAATCGGGAAATTTCTGCCGGCCACCATCAGCAACTGCAGCCTGCTGCGACATTGGGCAAGTTTTTTGACGATTGTTTCCACGTGGTGCGGACCGTAGGCTCCGGCCAGAACCAGCACGGTAAAACGGTCATGATCGAGGCGATACTGTTTTTGCAGTTCGGCCTTGTTTTTGGGTATGGCGAATCTTTTTTCAATCGGAATGCCGACGATATCGATCATCTCGGCCGGCACCGAGGTGTAGCCGGAAAAAGACGCCAGCTCATATTTCATCTCCTCGGTGGCCACGAAATATCTGTCCTGCGAGGGAGCAAGCCAAACCGGATGCATCCCATAGTCGGTGATCACGGTGGCCACCCGACAGGCGGGATTGTGAACTTTTTTATAGCGTCCGGCGGCCCAGCTTGCGGTAAAGTAGGCTGATATTATATAATCGGGTTTTTCCGATTTCAAAAATCGATTCAACCGCCGCAGCAGGATTTTCCAGAGCGATTTTTGCCACAGCGCCGGCGGCCGAAAACGGGACAGATTGCCCTGAATTTCGTAGATTATGAACCAGAGCCAAGGAAGGCGCGAGGCGGCAAAGACGTATCCGCGCGAAAAAAGATCGGCCACCAGCGAAGGCATATAATCGAGAATATCGACCGAAAGTAAGGTTCCATCGAAACCGGCCCCTCTCAAGGATTCCTCGATTGCCCGACAGGCCGACTTATGGCCTTTGCCGGAGGAAGCATAAAGCAGTATTATTTTCTTGGCCGATATGGAAAATCCCGTTACGGGTTCGGGTTGCACCGAAAATTCGGTGGCCGGCTGACGATTATCGTTCATGGTAAACAGCACCGGTCGCTTCCCACCGGACTAATATAACACGGCGACCTCAAATATGAAAGCCGTTTCGATAATCCGATCCGGATACGATCGGAGCGCCCACCCGGTCCGATCCGAATCAAACCTGCTGGATTCCATCGAGAAAATCCTGATTGATCGATATATATTTGTCGGCCGCTTGACGCAGAGCGAACGAACCGCCGAGATTGGCAACCTCGACATGCTTGCCGAGATCCTTTATCCTTTCGACCAGCACCGTGAAATCCTCGTCGCCGGAAACGAGAACGGCTGTATCGTAGGTGTCCATGAATGCGAAAGTCAGCATGTCGATTACGATATGGGTATCGACCCCCTTCTCCACATACGTCGGCACGGAAACAAATGTGCCATCCGGCAGCGTCTGTCTAACCAGCCGTTTTTCGAGGCGGCCGAATTTTTTCGTAAGATAGGGCACCGTATCCAGCGAATCGAAAAAAGACTGTTGAAGTCGATACTTATCCTCGTCGTCGTCCCGGTTGAGCGGGGCATTGTAATAATAGGTCCTTATCAAATGACGATTATTGGCGAGCTTTTTGGAAAACTTCTCGAAATCGAGATTGGTACGGCCGATTACATGTTTAAGGCTGTGATAGAGATTGTTGCCGTCGATAAAAATCATCACCCGCTCGTTGGCGTTTCGTCGTAGATGTTCATCCATGATATCCTGCTCCTTAAATAGAAAATCGATTCATATAAAAATCCGTAAAATTGCGGCAGGCCATGATTCAAAACCGCCGCTTCATAATCCTGATGATTTATTCAGGCCTCTTTTGCCGCATCATTCGAGCTTTATGCCCAAAGAGGCGAATTGTTCCTATATATAATATTATCGTCGAAAAGGCAACCTCTCGAGAATAAGGGGTATTCGGAACTTGAGGAATCGACTGTGTTCTGAACCGAGTGTCGGGAAAACGGGCATATCAAATTGTGCATATAGGTTCACATAGATTATATCATCCGGAGAACTTTGAAACCGACCAGAAGTTGGACTGTGTCCATATTAATCTACTAACGTCTTGCCCCGCATGAAGTAACAAACTGGCGCCCGGCGAAACGGCGATTGGCCTGATTATTGATTATCTGCCTGTTGAAGGGAGGATAGATGAAAAACAGGTTTATCGAATACTTGATCGAAAAAGACAGACGCGCGGAGGCCGAGGCCATGGGTGCGTCGTTGAAATTATACGATAGCGAAGACGTTACCAAATACGATCCTTTCAAAGACGAGCAGTTGGAAGACGAATAACCGACGCCAGGATCCCCTAAAATCCCCGCTTCCCCCTCCGGCGGGGATTTTTTATTTGGCGGACACCGCTCGCGAATATAGCTTATCGATATGATGAGCGAAGATGAGCCGCATCGATTGCCGATCGACGGGACGCTTGACCTGCATACTTTCAGGCCGCAGGAAATCAAGGAGTTGATTCCCGACTATATCGAAGAGTGTCTTGCCCGAGGGATTTATCGGATCAGGATAATTCACGGCAAAGGAACAGGAACGCTCAGGACGATCGTGCAGGCGATTCTGGCGAAGCACCCGGCGGTGGCGGCCTATCGTCATGAGGAAGGGACGGGCGGCGGTTGGGGCGCCACGGTGGTGGATTTGATGAAATCGAAATAAAGGCAAGTCGGATGACGAGTTCATATAATCAAGGCATACGCCCCAAGAGGCATCTTCCCGGTCTGATTTGGCTTAAACGCATGAACGATGGAGATTTGCAATAAAAAGAAATCCATCAAAAAATTTCTCTTGCCTGATAAGATCTTAAGCCACATATTCAGTCCAGAAAAATAACAGGGGTGGTCCCGAAAACGGGGCCTGAGATTAGACCCTTTGAACCTGAACTGGGTAATGCCAGCGTAGGGAATAATTAAGCTAACCTCCCGAAGCTGGGAGGTTTTTGTTTTCCCCGCCGGCTCCCGTAATCCTCCACAGGAGAAAGGAGCAACAAGTGTCCAAATCAAGCATCATCATCGCTGTCGCCTTGTTATTGACAGCCGCAGCCGCCGAGGCCGCGGTCACCGGCAGAATAATCAGCGCCGAAACCGGCGAACCATTGCCCGGCGCCTGGATAAAAGCGGCCGGCAGCGAAATCTCCGCCACAAGTGACGGCGACGGAAACTTCAGCCTGCCCACGACCTCTTTCGGCAAAATCACCCTCGTGGTCAGCTTGATCGGCTATGAGGTGGCCGTGCGCACGATCGAAAGCGGTGCCGGCCCGGTAACGATAAGGCTGGTTCCCCGCCTGCTTAAAGGACAGGACGTAGTGGTCACCGGCAACCGGGCCAAAACCGGCGAGACGCCGATCGCTTTCAGCAATATGAGCCGAAGCGATATCGAGACCCGCTATTGGGCGCAGGATGTTCCGGTGCTTCTGTCATCGCTGCCGAACGTGCATGCCTATTCCGACGCCGGTTCGGCGATCGGCTATTCATACATGAAAATACGCGGATTCGACCAGAAGCGGATATCGGTCATGCTCAACGGGATACCGCTTAACGACGCCGAATCGCACGAGGTGTTCTGGGTCGATCTGCCCGATTTCGTTTCGAGTCTGCAGGATATACAGGTGCAGCGAGGCGTCGGAATCTCCAACTACGGACCGTCATCGATAGGTGGTTCGGTCAATCTCATTACGCACGATTTTTCGGCGGTTCCGGAGTTGAAATCGGAACTGGGGTTCGGCAGCTACAACACGCGCAAAATAACGATCTCCGGCAATTCCGGGCTGATTAAAGATTCATACGTGTTTTACGGCCGGTTTTCCAAATTGCAGACGGACGGCTATCGGGATAAGTCATGGACGAGGATGTTCGCTTATTTTCTGGGAATAGCCCGCTACGATGAAAACTCGACTCTGAAATTCAATACCTATGGCGGGCCGGAGGAATCGCATCTTGCCTATAAGGGAATCGATAAAGCGACGCTTGAGACCAACCGCAAATTCAATGAGCTTCAATACGACAATGAAATCGACCATTTCAATCAGCCGCATTACGAGCTGATTTACGACCGGAAGATCGGCCAAAACCTGCGATTGGAAAACACTCTTTACTTTTTCGAAGGAGAGGGTTATTACAATCAATTGCGCTATGGCAAGGACCTTGCTGAATACAACCTCGGCGCTTTTTATGGTGCCGATTGGACGCTTTACGACTCGACGGGCGATCATTTCCCGGCCTTCTATTACAGTATCCGCGACTCTCTCGGCAATCCTTTGCCCGATTCAACCGGCTTTTACCCGCTGGCGATCTATGAATCGGATATCGTCAAGCGTCCTACGGTCGATGAATACGACTGGGGCTGGATACCGAAGTTGACACTCGAGAAAGGCAGAAATGTCTTATCGTTCGGCGGCGAGATGCGGATTCACGCCGGCCACCATTTCGGGGAAATCATCTGGGCGAGCATATACCCGCAAAACAAGCAACCGAATCTCCGATTCTATGACTACCGCACTAAGAGCCGGACGTTTTCGGTCTTTCTTCAGGAGTCGTTTCGACTGAGCCCGAGACTCTTGCTTCTGGGAAATATCCAATATCAATTCCACCGTTACGTGATGGAGAAAGACCGGCGGTTCGGCGTGACATTCGAACGCGATTTCGATTACCTGTCGCCGCGGGCCGGCTTGAATTTCCGATTCAACGAAAACATATCCGCTTACGCCACCGTTGCCACGGCCTCGCGGCACCCGGCTTTGAAAGATATTTACGATCCGACCGATTTCTGGTCGAGTCCGGCGATGCGCCGGGATAATTTCTCGGCGATACCCGGAGGAGGCTGGCGCTATATCGGCAAAGAGCTTAAACCGGAAAGATTGCTGGATTTCGAAGTCGGCACACAGTTCGTTTTCAGGAACGGCGGCCTGAATTGCCAAGGCTCGGTAAATCTTTATCGCATGGAAATAAGAGACGAATTGATCCCCTACGCGGGGCAGCTCGACGATATGGGCTTGCCCGTTTCCGGAAACGCCGAGAAGACGCTTCATCAGGGAATCGAACTTTCGGCGCAGGTAAAAACCGGTAAGTTCGGTTTGGACGGCAATATTTGTTTCAATGACGATCGCTTCGTAAATTACGTAGAATACGATTATTCCGGTAATGCGTTTGACAGATCCGACAAAAGAATCGGCGGCTATCCGAGAATGATCGGGAATCTTAGGGGAAGCGCCGAATTACGCCGCATCGCCGCGGGTATTCAGGGAAGATTCGTCGGCAGCCAGTTTATCGACAACGCCGAACAGTATCGGCTCAATTCATACTTCGTGGTCGATTGCGATCTCAGCGCGGATTTACCATTACCGGAACGATACGGCAAATACATTTTATCACTGAGAATCAATAATATCGGCGACCGTAAATATGCGGCGGCGGCCTATATCGAACCCGATGACGGTCTGCCTCGATATATGGCGGCGGCTGAAAGAAATCTGTATTTGTCGCTCAAGACGGCCTTTTGATGAGTTCCGGGTATGGCATAGGCAGCCTGATTCTGTTGGCAATTTACCTTGTTTATCTGCTTGGAATCGGTTACAGGCTTTTTTCGAAAAACCGGGACAGCGCTGAAGAATATCTGCTGATGGGACGCCGGCTGACCTTGCCGGCGTTCATCGCCAGCGCCGTCTCCACTTGGTACGGCGGCATATTGGGGGTCGGCGAGTACTCATTCAAACACGGCATTTCCAACTGGTTGGTGTTCGGCCTGCCGTACTACCTGGCGGCGTTGTTATTCGCGATATTTCTGGCCGGTAGGGCAAGACAAAGCGGGCATTATACGATCCCCGACCAACTGGCGCTCGTCTATGGCCGGCCGGCGGCCGTATCCGGAGCGGTACTGGTTTTCATCAATGCGGCTCCGGCGGCATATATTCTGCAGATCGGCGTTCTGGCTCAATATGTATTCGGAATGCCGCTGGCTGTCGGAGTAGCGGCCGGGGCGTTATTTTCGATAGTCTATGTCTATTCCGGTGGACTCAGGGGGGACGTTTATTCGGATATTTTGCAGTTTTTTTTGATGTTCGCCGGTTTTGCGGTGATGCTGATTTTCCTTGTTTCCGAATTCGGCGGCACAGGATTCCTGCAGTCCAAACTGCCGGCGACATCTTTTAACTGGAGGGGTGACCGGCCAGCGACCTATATTTTCGCCTGGTATTTCATCGCCCTGTCCGCACTGGTCGAACCGTCTCTCTATCAGCGCTGTTTCGCCGCCAGAGATGAACGAACCGCCCGAAGGGGTTTGCTGCTTTCGATACCTCTCTGGGCGGTATTCGATTTCATGACCACGTTCACTGGCATGTATGCGAGGGCGCTGCTGCCGGATTTGGCCGATCCGATGATGTCGTATCCGGCGCTTGCGGCGATGGTTCTGCCGGAGATATTCAAGGGGGTTTTCCTGGTCGGGTTGTTCGCCACGATCATGTCCACGGTCGATAGCTATACTTTTGTTTCGGGCACGACAATCGGGAAAGATATAATTTTGCGCCTTCACAAAAAAATGCCCGAAAGCAAAACCATAACTCTTTATTCGCGATTGGGCTTGATTTTTTCGGCGGCGATGGCGGTACTGATAGCTCTACTTTTGAGATCGGTGATAGACATCTGGTATATTTTCGGCACACTCAGCACCTGCGCTTTATTGTTGCCCGTGGCCAGCTCGTTTTCCCCCTCATGGCGGATGACTTCGCGGGGAGCCACGACAGCGATAGCTGCAAGCGGGCTGACGGTTATCGGCTGGTTTTTAATCGGGCATTTCGGGGAGGATTATCCGGGCGCAATCGATCCCATTTATCCCGGCTTAGTCGTTTCACTCCTGATATATGTACTTGACAGGGCGATCGGCCGAACCGGTCGGACTACGAATCACGGGGCTTGATCGGGCGATCGTCTCTCAATCATGATCGGCACCGAGAACCCTGAGGAAAACGGCTTTTTTCCCGCCTCTTTTTTCCAATTCGAGCATTTCTTTCAGCCCAACGGCGTAATCATCGTTGCCATCGAGCAGCTTCTCCGCATCACGGGGATAGCCGAAATTCATCAACGAGTGATAGGCGACCCACTGGGCGAAACCCTCGTTGGTCCGCCGGTCCGGTTCGTCGGCTCTTCTTTCCGACAGCCAAGCATGGCCTATCTCGTGAGCTAAAACCTGGTAGAGCAATTTCCGGCTTAAACCGAATAGCACATGGATACTGAATTTATCGCCCTCGCGGCAGAATAATCCATATAGATCGCCGGTGCTTTCGCCGAGTCTGGACCGGATGAAGTCGATTCCCTGCAAATAATAACTGACTTTATGCATAAGTTCCATATCCAATTCGGATTTCAGAAACGCCAAAACCTCGAGTTTGATTTCGGTCACAGATTCCGATTGAAAAATCGCCGATTTATAGCAGGCTTGGCAAAGAGTGCGTCCGTCGCTTAGGTCGACACCTCGGGGGCCGACGGGGGCATCGCAGTTCGAGCAATGAGGAAACCGGTTCCAGCAATCGGCGCAATATCGTTTGGAATCGTCGTTTTCAAACCAATAGCCGGTTCCGGAAATCGGTTCGCCGCAGACGCTGCAAAAGATTAGAAGCTTAAGGCAGTTCGGGCAGGCTTTCTTGCTTCCGGCGGCAACCAGATTTTTTCCGATTGCGCCGCAGACGAAACAGCGATCGGCCTTGCCGAAACATTGCCGGCATAAGGCGGCGCCATCGCCCGGATCGCGGAAATAATCTTCGGCGATCCGTCTTCCGCAAACCCCGCAGATCGGCAGTTTCGGCAGACATTTGCGGCAGACTTTTTTGCCGTCGACGAGGACGTTGTTCACGGAGGGTCTGCTGCAAATATCGCACCTCGGCGCATTCTTGAAACAAGTCTCGCATACGAGTTCGCCGTCGGAATAGCGGATATATTCGCCTTTTACGACCTGATTGCATATCGAGCAACGCAGGTCGTCGGCGATAACAATCGCCGCCGCAACCATAACGGTCAAAACCGCGGCGACCGCGCTTTTCACGGCTGTCTCCCCGAATACAGTGAATCGATATAATCAAGCGATTTCACGATATCAGCTTCGGAAAAAACCTCTATTATCGTGTCGATTTTGAGTTCGGCGATGATGTCGATATATGTTTTGATTTTCAGGTCGCCGGTTCCCAGAGCCAGATGACCGCGCCCCCGGGAATAATCGTGCAGATGAATCAGTTTTACTCTGGCCAGTCTTTTGGAAATAAATTCGGCCGCCCAGCTCGAATTGACGGCGTCCCCTTTTGCCGTATAGGCGACATCCCAAGCCAGCCCGACGCCGTCAAGCTCAAGGAATTCATCAATCAGTTGACACAATCGATCGGAAAAACCATGGGTATTTTCGAGGAGCACCGATAGGCGGCCGGCGGCGAAATCGACGATGTTGCGAAATGAATTGGAAAATCGATCATAATAGGATTGCGGGATATTTTTGTGGTCCAGCACGATGCTGCCGGTGCTCATTTTGTAAACGGCGAACCTGCCGGGATGAATGACGAACGTCGAGGCGCCCATATCGACAGCCAATTGAACATATTCTTTCATCCGTTCAACACCGCCCTGGCGAATCCGGTCATGGCGTGAGGCAAGCGGGATGTCGTGAGGAGAATGAAAATGAAGGCGCACCCCTTTTTGGGAAATATATTCTTTCACTTCTTTTCGGAAAGCGGGCGGTGTGAATTCGGGAAAATTTATCGGAAAGTCGCCGACAAGCTGAAACGCCGACAGCCCCAGCCTCAAGCATCGGTCCGCCGCCTCTTTCGGTGAGGTCTGCGAAGAGAACTCGCTGAAGCCGAGAAAGGGGCGCAGGTCGGCACCAATCATGTTTTCCTTTCTTGCTTTTTGGCCGCCGGGAATAACACGTTATTGAGGATGAGGCGGTAGCCGGGGGAATTTTTGTGCAGTTTCAGGTCGGTCGGCGGATCGCCGATCATGTGTTGATAGTCTTCGGGATCATGCCCGCCCAGATAGGTGAAAGTTCCCTTGCCGAAATTCCCGTGGATATATTTGGCCTCACCCTGAACCCGCGTTTCGGCGAGGATAATTACATGTTTTTTTATCACCGCTTTGTTGAATCCCGTGGTCTGTCCCCAGAATCCGTTAACGACGGGAACATGGTCCTGAACCAGCATCGTCGGGACGGGATCGAATTTGGCCGAAAAATCGAAAAGGCTGAAATAATCGCTTTCCGGATCGAGCCCGCGTAAACCCCGCGTGGGGCTCGTGTCTATGTTGGAATGCTCGTAAATTATCGGATTCAGCTCAACCTGAAAATTTTCAAAGCCGAGGCAGGCGGAAAAATCGAGCCGCTCCTGGCAGCCCTGATCAGGCGGATCGCCGTCGTACTCGGCCGGCACGATATCCGTATTGTGAGCGGCCAAGGCAATTTCATAGGTGTCGGTGGCCGAACACATGGCGAACAAAAAGCCGCCGTTTTTCACAAAATCACGGATCGCCATCGCCACCCGCAGTTTTAGCGCCGATACCTTTCTGAATCCAAGCTCCCGGGCCAGCGTTTCGGACAATGCTTTGATCTGGCGGTACCACGAGGTATTGCGATAAGCGCCGTAAAACTTGCCGTACTGGCCGGTGAAATCCTCGTGGTGAAGGTGCAGCCAATCGTAATCGGCAAGACGGCCTTCGAGCACCTCCCGATCGTAAAGAACGTCATAAGGAATATCGGCATAGGTTAAGGCGAGCGCTACGGCATCGTCCCACTGCTCGATTTTTTCGAACGGCGGAGCGTAGATCGCCACTTTCGGCGCTTTTTCGAGCAATATCGACTCCATGTTGTTTTCTTCGATTTCGGCCTTGATAACCGCCTCGGCGGCGCCGTCGATAATCTCGTAGCGGACTCCTCTTATGCGGCATAGTTCCTCCACCTGGGGAAGAGAAATCAGGAGAAATGAGCCGCCGCGATAGTTAAGCAGCCATTCGACGTTCGTCTCGTTGCTCAGACACCAATAAGCCACTCCATAAGCTTTCAGATGGTCCGTCTGACTGAAATCCATCGGGATGAGGATTTTCTGCGCGGCGATATTCCCCGGAACAAGAAACAACGCGGCCAAGGCCAACGCCGATTTAATTATCCTGGACATTTTTTTACCTCTTTGTTTTGATATCGACATATGTTCCAACCTGATTAAGACCACACTGGTTTCGCCAAGGCTTGAGCCGGTCTTGATTGGACACCATAACTAATGATAATATGTTCAGAGCGGTCGAATTGTTTGAAAAAACCGGTCGTTATTAGTCCGCCCTTTTCGAAAATTTCAAATAGGAAATCGTCAACATAGCGGTGCCGAACGCCGCCAAGGCCAAAGTTTCCGGCAGAAGCATACCGATCGTGGCTCCTTTCATGGAAATCCCCCTCACTATGGTAAGATAATAACGCAAGGGATTCAATAAGGTAAGATATTGCACGACCTGCGGCATATTGCTGATCGGGGTGAAGAAGCCTCCGGTCAACATGGCGAACACCGAAAAAAACCAGGCAAAGAACATGGCCTGCTGCTGGGTGCGCGCCAGAGTGGAAATCAGCATGCCGATCCCAAGCGGTGTAAACAGGTAAATGAACGACAGAAAATACAGAAGCCCCCATGAGCCGACAAACGGGATACGAAACCAAGTAAATCCGATTAGCAGGCAAAGCGACAGTTCGACAAAACCGACAAGGGCGAAAGTTGCGACTTTTCCCATTATCAGCGCCGACACCGGCAAAGGAGTAACCATCAGTTGTTCGAGAGTACCCCGTTCCCGTTCGCGCACGATAGCCATCGAGGTGAGCATCATGGCAATCATGGTCAGCAGGACCGCCGCTATTCCCGGCACCATGAAATTGACCGTTTTCGATTCCGGATTGTAAAGCCTTTTTTCCCTTATCGAAAGAGGAATATCCAGACCGGTCCGTTGTCGATTGAAATGATAAACCACCCGACTGGCATAGCCGATCGCCACGGATGCCGAAAAAGCGTTGGCACCGTCCACTACGAATCCTATGCGGCCTGCTTTCCCGGCCGCGATATCCCGGGCGAAACCGTTTTGAATCACGACCGCCGCATCGTGGATGTTCTCGCGGAATCCTCTATGGATATCCATTATTCCGGGTTCTGGCCGCCGGACAGCGAAAAGCCCGTTGCCGACAAATGACGATTGCAACAGACGAGAATCGGCGCTCCTTTCAAGATCATATACCGCCAGTCGGATATCCTTGACCTCGAAATTGACTGCATAACCCATAACAAACAGTTGTATCAACGGCATTAAAATGATTATGCGAAGCATCATCGGGTCTCTTAGGACCTGAATGGCTTCCTTTTTGATTATCGCCGACACGATTCGGAGCATGGCTTACCTTAATTTTAGTCTGAATCGTTTCACCGCCAGACCGAGCAGGACAAGACAGATTGCCATCAAAGCGGCGGCTTCGACCCAGAGAACGGTTATATCCGAACCTTTGAGCATGATGCCCCTTATTATGACGATGAAATATCTCGCCGGAACCAGGCGCGAAACAAGTTGCAGGGCATAAGGCATATTCCTGACGTCGAAGATATACCCGGATAATATGACCGACGGCAGAAGCGTCACCAAAAGCGATGCCATCATGGCAAGCTGCATGGTCGAAACGAGGGTCGAGATCAATACTCCGATAGAAAGGGCGGCTGCGACATAGATAAATCCAAACAGCAAAAGCAGCAGGCCAGAGCCGTTGAAAGGAATGGCGAACACAATCAAAGCGAACAACAGTACAAGCAAGCCGTCGATAAAGGCAAGGGCTATATACGGCAGAATTTTCCCGACAATGATTTCTTGAGGCGTTGCCGGCGAGGTGAGGAGCTGTTCGAGCGTGCCGGTTTCCTTTTCCCTGGCGATCGTCACCGATGTTAGCAAAGCCGAGATCATCATCAGAATCACCGCCACCAGTCCGGGCACGAAATGATGGGACGATTTCAAATCCTGATTATAGGCAACTTGAACGGACATATCGACCGCCCGTTGCGCCACCGCCGTTATCTGTTTCAAAATGTATTGGGCAAGGATCATTTCGGCGTAGTTGGAGGCGGCGATGGCAAGGTTACCGTCCGAACCGTCGATGAGCAGGCCGAGTTCATACTTTTCGGCACCGGCCAGAGCCTCAGCAAAACCCGGCCTGATGGTAAGAACGGCATCAACTTTGCCTCCCTGGAGCAACTTATCGGCATCGGCAAGCGTTACCGGTTGTTTCGGCCTCACGAAATATCCTGAAACGTAGAAGCTCTCGCCGAATTCGCGCGATTGAAAAGTGTTGTCGAGATCGATTATGCCGAGTTCGATATTTTTCATATCAAGGTTTATGGCATAGCCGTAGATGAGGGTCATCATGATTGGCATCAGGACGGCAATTATCAGGGATATGGGATCCCGGAGGATATGCCTGATTTCCTTAGAAGCGATTAGTCTTGCCCGTTTCAAATCGTCAATCCCCGCTGATAAGACTGATAAAGGTTTCTTCGAGATTTGACCGGCCATAACGAGCAATGAGCTCCGCCGGCGTTCCGATCACCACCATTTTTCCGCGGTGCATGATCGAAATTCTTTGGCAGTATTCCGCCTCGTCCATGTAGTGAGTGGTCACGAAAAGCGTCGTTCCGCCATCGGCAAGCCGGTAAAGCAGCTCCCAGAAACGTCGCCGGAAAAGCGGATCGACGCCGGCGGTCGGTTCATCGAGAAACAGGATGGCCGGCCGGTGAAGAAGCGCCGCAGCCAATGCCAGCCTTTGTTTCCAGCCCGCCGGAAGGCCTCCCGCTTGCAGGTCGATGAAATCGGTCAGGTCAAGAAGGTCTGACAGCTCGGCGATCCGGGATCGCAGCTCGGTTTTCCCAAGCCGGTATATCGAACCATAGAACCGGAGATTTTCGCGGCCGGTCAGGTCTTTGTAAAGAGAAAATTTCTGGGACATATAGCCGATTCTTTTTTTTATCTGCTCACTGTCCCGATAAATATCGAATCCCAGCACGCGTCCGTTGCCGGAGGTCGGTTTCAGCAGACCGCACAACATCCTGATGGCGGTGGTTTTGCCGGCGCCGTTGGCCCCGAGGAATCCGAAAATCTCTCCGCCCGATATATTCAGCGTAATCCCGTCAACGGCCGTAAACAGCCCGAATTTCTTGGTCAGGCTATCGGTCGCGACCGCTTCCATCGCCCACCTCGTTCATCAAATCAATGAACAAGTCCTCGAGACCGGGTTTGATTGCTCTTATTTTCGATCGTTCGATGCCGCAAGCGGCCAGAGCCATGATATGTCTCTCAAGCGATTCATCGTCACTGACCGTAATATGGATCGATGAGCCGAACCGATGAGCCAACAGGCCATCAAGAGCAGCAAGGCGATTCATGATCTCCAGCGTCGGGGCAATCTGCACTTCAAGGATTCCGCCTCGAAATTTACCGATAAGATCGGCAGGAATCCCCTCGGCAAGTTTGACGCCCTCAAACATGAAGACCGCCTTGTCCGAAAGCGAGACTTCGTCCATATAGGCCGTCGAGACCACGATAGTCGCGCCTTCCGATTTTAATTTCCGCAGGATATCCCAGAACTGCCGCCGCGATAGAGGATCCACTCCAGTGGTCGGTTCGTCAAGAATCAGTATTTTGGGATCATGGATAACGGCGCAGCCTAGGGCGAGTTTCTGTTTCATTCCTCCGGAAAGAGCGCCAGCCCGTCTGCTGCTGAACTGACCAAGTCCCGAAAAATCATAAATCGTTTTTTTCTTGACCTCGAATTCCCGTTTATCGACACCATAGAGACCGGCGTAAAAAAATAGGTTTTCCTCGACGGTCAAATCCTGATACAACGAAAAAGATTGCGGCATATAACCGAGAACCGGTTTGATCAGGTTCAGTTCATGTTTGATATCGTGCCCCATTATCTTGACAGTCCCGCCGTCGAACTCTATCAGACCGCAGCAGGCTCGCATAAGTGTCGTCTTGCCGGCACCATCGGGACCGATTATGGCCGTTATTTTCCCGGAATCGGCGATGAATCCGAAATTGGAGACGGCCGTCCTCGAGCCGTACCTTTTGCGCAATGAGATGACTTCAAGCGAACTCACAAAATCCTGACCGATACCGGCATTCCGATTTTCAGTTTCCCCTCGATATTGGCCACGGTGGCCTTAACGGCGAAGACGAGGTCGGCGCGCGCTTCTTTCGTTTGAACATTTTTGGGGGTGAATTCGGATTGGTCGGAAATCCAGGTTATAACCCCCTCCAGCGGCAGCGTGGATCCATCCTCGGGATCGACCAGCGCTTTTTGCCCGAGCCTCAATTTGGCGATATCGGCGGAATTCAAATAGATTTTGACCCAGACGGTATCCAGCCGGATCAATTCGACAAGCGGTTTTCCGTGACTTATCAACTCGCCGGGTTCGATATATTTTTCGGCGACCATTCCGGCCACCGGGGCAACCGGAAAGCAATTATCGAATTGGCGAATAAGCAGATTTTCGGCGGCCGTGGCGCTTTCAAGTTCGGCTTTCGAAACGGCCAGCGAAGCCCTCGCCTGGTCACGGGCAATTCTGGCCTGCTCGAATGCATGTTCGGCCATATCCAATTGTTGTTGATTGGCGTTGCCTGAAATCATCAATTGATTGATTCGCCGCAACTCTTTCGTCGCCAAATCAAAAGCGATTACAGCTTGCTCCACAGCCAGTTCCGCCATCCTCAATTTGGCTTCGGCCGCACTTTTGGCCGCCGCCGCCTGCTTCAACCTCAAAGCCGCATCGACCGTGTCGATCATGGCGATCGTGTCGCCTTCGTTCACCAGACTTCCTTCACCAGCATAGAGCGCCATCAGCCGTCCGGCAGCTTCCGCCGATAAGACAAGCTGAGTCCCCTCCACCAGACCGGATCCCGAGGGCCCGGCATGATTATTCGAACAAGCAAATAACAGCATCGCCGCGGCGCACCCTGCCAAAAAAACATTACGAATCAATTCAACCCTCCGTAAATTTTGCCGGAACCGACAGAATAGAAATATTCGGTTTCTTTCAGATAGAAATCCAAAATCGCCTGACGGTATTTTTGTTCGCTTGCGGCCAACTCTTTTTCGCTTTCCAAGACCTGGTTCAGCGAGAGCAATCCGGCATTTTGCCTTTCCAAAGCCAGCCGATATTTGTTTTCGGCCATCGAAAACTCACCGCTGGCAAGCAGGAACTGATCGTAGCTTTTCTGAAGTTCGAGGCGGGCGATCTCGGCGGCGATCGAGAACGATTCGGCCAAACCGTCTTTGGCCATCAAGGACGATCTCATTTTGGATGCTGCCGCCTGAACGTTTCTGAGTTCTCCGCCGCCGAGGTTGAATTCCCAGTATAAATTCAGGCCGCTCATGAATGAATCGTTCCAGTGATCGCCGGTGAGATCACGATTGGGCCGACCGTAACTGTAAGCGGCGAATGCGGCGATTCCGGGCAACAGATTTCCCCTAATCATTTTTTCGGTATGTTTTGATATTGCTATTCTGCTTGAAGCGGCTTTCAGCTCGGGGCGGTTTTCCACACCTGCAGGATACAACTCCGGGTTTTCGGCCGGATTTTTCGGCCGCGGTATCGAATCGACCAGAACGATTTCTTCAGCGGCAGGTAGGTTAAGATAGACTGACAGGGCGAGACGGGTTGCCGCCACCGCCGATTTTTTTTCGATGACTAATCGGCGGGCGATACTTATGGACAATTGGCTCTCGAGCAAATCAAGCGAATCGGCCAATCCCGCGGCGAATCGGCTATGCGTATCGCGTCCCAAGAGGTCGAGTCGGGCCAAGGACGCCTCGGCCGCAACCAGCGATGCCTCAGCGATCAAATACTGCAGCGACAGCATACGGATCGCCCGCGCCGCTCTCATTCTTTCGGCTTCCAAGCCGAAACCGCTCATTTCAAGCAATGTCCGACGCAGTTTGAGCTGATTGAGCAACCGTCCGCCGACGTAGAGCGGGAAGGATAATTTCAATTCCGCCAGGTAATTCTCGTTTTGCCCCAACCGAATTTCCTGCCAAGGTGTAGCTATCTTTTGAATAGGATCGCTGTAAAAGGCGGTTGCGTTGAAACTGAGAGCGGGCCAGAACGCCGCCTTGGCGGCCAGATATTCAAAGTGCGCCGCCAAGGAATCCTGAACGGCGGATTCAAGCGAATACGATCGATCGATTCCCCTGGAAATCGCCTCTTCGATAGTGAGTTCCAGAGCCGATGTCCCCGAAAAAAGCCGAATGCCGATTATCAAGACCAAACCGGCCATTCTCAGGCTGTTATTTTGCTTTGAGTCCATTGAGGAAAATGTCGGCCACCTGGCGCGGCCGGTCGTAAAGGAAACTCTCGGCATCTTCTATCTCCCAAATTTGATTGGCGATTGAGGAAACGGCGATATAAAAAACATTCATTCCTATAAACGAGATAATGGCATGTTCGATATTGACCTTGCGGATCCGGCCATAGTTCATCTCCACCCTGAAATAGTCTTTCAACTTTTCGGTCAACCTTTTCTGGCTGATCGTATTCAGAATGATCTCTCTGACGTGAACCCCGCCTGCGGCCAGTTCGCGCAGAAATATCGGCAGGAATTCCCTGTCGGAAAACAACCGTGTATAAAACGAAGCAAGCTCGAGCACGAACTCATCTATGGTCATTTCCCGCCGCAAGACGCCTTCAATATAATCGCCTATGCCCGCTATGTGGTCCTCGACGACCGCTTTATAAAGCCGCTCTTTTGAACCGAAATGATAATATATCATCGCCTTATTGACATTGGCCCGATCGGCGATACGGTCAACCCGGGCTCCTTCAAATCCGTGTCGAGCAAACTCGTTTCGGGCGGCGGCGAGCAGTGATTTTCGTGTTTCAGCGGAGTTGATCATATTCAACTGAATTGTTAGTTTAACTATACGGATAGTTAATATATTTCGATAGGAATGTCAAGCGTTTTCTTAATAAAATTATCCGAACCTTTGCCTATCGAACAACTGCTTGTTGAATAAAGAATTGATTTTAATTCAATCAGCGCGGATGATCATACGATTCGATGTGTTTGATATGCCGAAAATAATCTTCCAAGGGAATCCTGTTGTGCCACCGACCCAGAATCATCGCCAAACCGGTAACCGCGACGAACAGGCCGACCAAGGTCAAAGCCACTATCCGTGGATTGAGTCTGTGATTTTTTCCGGCAAAGCCATATTCGAGCGCGCCGTCGACCGGACAGGCGTCGGTGCAACTGAGACAACTTGTGCACTCGTCCGAAACGACTGTCTTGCGCTTGTGCACTTTTATCATCGACGGGCAGGCTTCGGCGCACAGGGCGCAGTCGATACATAAAGATTCGTCGCGGCGGACTTTCGCCGCACCGCCGAGCGAGAGCGCACCGAGCAGAGCGCCATAGGGGCAAAGATAGCGGCACCAGAAATTGGGTATGAAAACCGAAAGGAGAATTAAACCGGCCAAAACATAGATTGTTAGTCTGGAGATATGGGCGAAGAAATAGTACATCTTGATATCGGCGACGAGATTGTATGGGCCGTCGAGAAACGCCTTGAGGGATTGGCTGTTCATCAGGAAAAAGATCGAATAGATGAAAAACGCCAGCAGAAAATATTTCAGCGATCTTAAGATGCTGTCGATTATCCGCGGCAGCCGCAATCTTCTCCCAATCAGTCTTTGCCCGAGATTATGGAGCGATTCCGAAAGCAGGCCGATGGGGCATATCCATGAGCAAAATGATTTGGAGAAGACCAAGGATACCAACAGAATCGCCAGCAAGATGAAAAATCCGGCCGGATGCGCCGGATGGATTTCACCGGTGAGGACGAAAAGATAGACCGCCATCAACGAACTGATCGGCAGAAATCCCTCGACGCCGGGCGGGCGGAACGACGAACCGACCGTGCCGCCGCTTTCGAGGTATTTTACGAAAAGGTGGAATTCGAGACCTATCCAGAGGCAAAGCAAAAGGAAACCGAGTTGCACGGCGAATCTGAAACGGTTGGCGGAGGCGCCGGATATACGCCATGGCCGCCTTTGGAACAGACGGTCGCCGAACCGTTTGGCGAAACCGATATCGATCTTATTGTCCGGCATTTCGATTTCCGAACGGCAATTTTCTTCTTTTCGATTCGTCGACTATGATTTCGCCTTGAATCCCGACCGTCTGAACATCCATTTTCAGTTGCGGCTTTACGGCATCGCGGGCGGCTATGGCGGCCGAGGCGATTCCGTTACAACAGGGGACCTCCATTTTCAGAACTAGCAGGCTGTTCGGCTCAGCCGTTTTGAAAATAACTTTAAGCTTTTCGAAATAATGGTTCAAATCGTCGAGTTTGGGGCAGCCGATCAGAACTTTTCTGCCGGAGAGATATCTACCGTGAAAATCTGCCAAGGCAAACGGCACGCAATCGGCGCAGATCAGCAGATCGGCGTGGCGCAGATAGGGAGCGGTTGGCGGCACCAGCATCAGCTGCACCGGCCAATTGGCCAGTTGCGATGGTGATGAGCGTTCCAATGACGGAGGCGCTGGCGCCTTTTTTTCGAAACTGCGTAAAGCAGAGCCGGGGCATGCCGGGTAATGCTGAACTTGGCTGGAGCGGGACACCGCCAAGCTCATTCGAGCTTTCACTTCTTCCTCGTCGAATTCCGGCGCTTCTTTTTCCACCATTTTGATAGCGTCCCGGGGGCATTCTCCGATACAAGCGCCCATGCCGTCGCAAAACGATTCATTCACCAGTTTGGCCTTGCCGTCGATAATTTGGAGAGCGCCTTCCGGGCATCCCGGAACGCACAGACCGCAGCCGTCGCATTTTTCCTCGTCGATTTCGATGATTTTCCTGATTGTCATTTTCTCTCCGTGTTTGGTTGAATCTTCAGGGAATAGTTTCGGCATGTCAGGCCGAGAAAGCTTTGACCTGAGTCAAGACGGATCGATTTTTTTCTGTATCGGCAAACAAAAAGGGCCGCCGATATAGCGGCCCGGAAACGAGCGAATAGCAGGTTGCCACGACTTAGCGGGCTTTTTCGTCTTCGGCTTTTTCTTTTTCGAGTTCTTCAATCGTCCGCGCCGCGATTTCCCGCGGGACTTCCTCGTAATGCGAGAATTCGCGGGTGTGGGTTCCGCGTCCCTGAGTCAGCGACCTGAGCGTGGTGGAATACTTATACAGCTCACCCAACGGGACCTGGGCCTTGATTCTCTGCATTTTGCCGTCGGCGCCCATGCCGAGGATTTTGCCGCGGCGGGAAGAGATATCGCCCATAACATCTCCCATATATTCCTCGGGCACCAGTACCTCGATATTATAAATTGGTTCAAGCAGATAGGGATCGGCCTTGGCAAAACCGTCTTTGAACCCCATGGAGGCGGCGATTTTGAACGCCATATCGGAAGAATCGACGGTATGGTATGAGCCATCGAAACAGGTGACTTTGAAATCGACGACTTTGGTGCCGGCCAAACCGGCCTCCTCCCTTGCTTCGAGGATTCCTTTTTCGACAGACGGCAGATATTTACCGGGGATGGCCCCGCCGACGATAGCGTCGACGAATTCGAAGTCCTGTCCTCTCGGCAGAGGTTCGAGTCTCAGCCAGCAATCGCCGTATTGGCCGCGGCCGCCGGTTTGGCGTTTGTATTTGCCCTGCACTTCAACCTTTTTCCGAATCGTGGATCGGTAAGGCACGCGCGGTTTCGATAAATCGACCTCCACCCCGTATTTTCGTTTCAGCCTGTCGATAACGACCTCGAGGTGAAGTTCGCCTTGGCCGTAAATGAGCGTCTGCTTGAGATCGGCATCGACAACCATCTGGATAGTGGGATCCTCGTCGCGCAATTTCGAAAGGCCGCTGGCGATTTTTTCCTCATCCCCCTTGGCTCTGGCTTTTATAGCCATATTTATCACCGGCTTGGGGAATTCGATCGGCGGCAACTGTATGGGTGAGCTTTTATCGGCCAGAGTGTCGCCGCTACGGGTCGCTTTCAGCTTGACCAAAGCTCCGATATCGCCCGCGGTTATAACCTCGATTTCCTTCCGATCCTTGCCGTTCAGCGTGAAAATCTGCCCGATCCGCTCGTTTGTGCTGTTGGTCATATTCAACAGGTCGTCGCCGACCTTGACCGAACCGGAAAACACCTTGAAAAAGGACAATTCCCCGACGTGCGGTTCGGAAATGGTCTTGAATACCAGAGCGGCAGTCGGCTGATCGACCGCTATTCTGCGGGTGATTTCCTTGCCGTCGACGACGGATTTGATTTCCGGCTTATAGTTCGGCGCAGGCCCGATTGCAGCCATTATATCCATCATGGTAGCCACGCCGGCGGTGGTCACCGCCGAACCGCAGAAAATGGGGAATATCGTCCTCTCTGCTATTCCTTTGGCCAAACCGGCTTTTATTTCGTCTTCCGACAGACTTCCCTGATCGAAAAATTTTTCCATCAAGGCTTCATCGTTTTCGGCGGCTGCCTCCACCATCTTTTCATGCCATTTCGAGGCGTAGTCCTTGAACTCCTCCGGGATATCTTTGATTTTAACCGAGCCGTCTTTTTCGGCGCTGACGGCTTTTTTGCCGATAAGGTCGATGATTCCGTTGAAACTCAATCCTTCGCCCATCGGAATAGTCAACGGCACGGCATGATTGGAATAGGTTTCCTGAATGGCGGCGACGCATTTGCCGAAATCGGCGTGTTCCTTGTCCATCCGGTTTATGAAAAAAGCTCTGGCGATATCGTATTTGACGGCTTGGCGCCAGACCATATCAGTTCCGACCTCAATACCGGAGACGGCATTGACCGTGATCATGGCGATATCGGATACCCTCAAACCGCCCACGACCTCTCCGAAAAAATCGGTATAGCCGGGCATATCGATCAAATTGAATTTGCAGCCTTTCCATTCGAGGTTGGCAAGAGCGAGGCCGATAGAGATTTTGCGGCTGATTTCGTCCTCGGCGTAATCGGTAACCGTGTTTCCGGCGTCGGTGCTGCCGAGCCTTGTGGTGACTTTGCCGGCGAACAGAATGGCTTCGACAAGCGATGTTTTGCCGGTTCCGCCGTGGCCGGCAAACCCTATATTGCGGATTTTATCGATCGTGCGCTCTTTCATCTTTCCTCCAAAGGCCCGTATAATTTTTGCGAAATTCCAAAATAACAATTAGCCACAGCCGTGTCAATGTTTTGATAGATTGATGACATAAGACGATATCCTCTCATAGCCGGTGAATTTCCCGGCCTTTATGCCGCCTCGATTGGCCTACAGGTCGTTCAAGCTGGCCTATGCCGTCCATTTCGGGGATTAAGATTGTCCGGCGCCGATAGCGGTGATTAAAATATCGAGCGGGAAATCGGAATTGGGGCAAGGGAAGCCCTCGATAACCTGTGACGGATTCAGGTTGGCTGCATGCGCCTGTTCCGCGGCGGCTGGTGATTGTCAAGTTTTGGAATCCCGTTCGGCGTTGCTTCCGACTATCCTATCCCCAGCTCCCTTCTCAAAAACATCCCCGTGTAACTTCTTTCTTTCGCCGCCACCTGTTCCGGAGTTCCAGCGGCGACCACATATCCCCCCTCGTCGCCCCCTTCGGGGCCTAAATCGATGATCCAATCGGCAGTTTTTATCACATCCATATTATGTTCGATGACCAGCACGGTATTGCCGCGGTCGACAAGCGTATTCAGCACAATAAGCAATTGACGGATATCATCGAAATGCAAGCCGGTGGTCGGTTCATCGAGCATATAAAAGGTGTTTCCGGTGGCTACTTTCGAAAGCTCGGTCGACAATTTCACCCTTTGGGCCTCGCCCCCCGAAAGGGTTGTCGCCTGCTGGCCGAGTCGGATATAGCCGAGTCCCACACCGGCCAGCGTTTCGAGCTTGCGTTGGATCGCCGGGATATTGCGGAAGAACTCGAGCGCCTCATCGACCGTCATGTTCAGCACGTCGGCGATCGATTTCCCCCGGTATCTTATTTCGAGGGTGTCCCGATTATAGCGGGCGCCCTTGCAGATCTCGCACGGCACATAAACGTCCGGCAGAAAATGCATCTCGATTTTAATTATGCCGTCGCCTTCGCAGGCTTCGCAGCGCCCCCCCCGCACGTTGAACGAAAATCTTCCCGGGCCGTAGCCGCGAGCGCGGGATTCCGGCAATTGCGAGAACAGGTCTCTAATAGGCGTGAACAGGCCGGTATAGGTGGCAGGATTCGACCGTGGCGTCCGGCCGATTGGCGATTGATCTATATCTATGACTTTATCGATTTTTTCCAAACCGAGAACAGCATCGCAGGGCAAAGGCTGCGCCTTGGCGTGATAAAACCGTTGGGCCATTACTTTGAACAGGGTCTCATTTACAAGGGTCGATTTTCCGGAACCGGAAACGCCGGTTACGCAGGTAAAAATTCCGAGGGGAATGTCGACGGTAATATTTTTGAGGTTGTTGCCGCGGGCGTTTTTAACGACGATTTTGTCGTTGGCCTTTCTTCTATTGGCCGGCACCGGTATGGACATTTTTCCGGAAAGGTACTTGCCCGTTATCGATTTCGGCGAGCGTTTTATGGCTGCCGGTGTTCCGGTGGCGACGACGTGGCCGCCTTTGGTGCCGGCTCCGGGTCCAAGATCGATCACGTGATCGGCGGTTTCGATCGTCTCTCGATCATGTTCGACCACGACCACGGTGTTGCCTATATCGCGCAGCGAAATCAAAGTGTCCAGCAGGCGACGGTTATCCCGCTGGTGCAGCCCTATCGATGGTTCATCGAGAATATACAGCACACCCACCAGCCTGGATCCGATTTGGGTCGCCAATCTTATTCGCTGCGCCTCGCCGCCGGACAGGCTCATCGCCGTTCGGTCGAGGGTCAGGTAATCGAGACCGACGTTAATCAGAAAAGTCAGCCGTTGGCTTATTTCTTTCAGGATTTGTCTGGCAATCGAGGCCCGTCTTTTGTCCAGTTTCAAGCCGGCGAAAAAGGCGTGCGCAGCCTTTATCGACATCGCGCTCACCCTGGCAATCGAGTAGTTGTCGATCATCACCGACAGAGCCTCCGGCTTTAGGCGCGCCCCATCGCAGGAAGCGCACGGTTTGATCGACATGAACTGCTCGATCCACTCCCTAATGGCGGCCGATTGCGTTTGGTGATAGCGGCGACGGAGGTTATTGATGACCCCCTCGAAACGATCGCGGCGTTCCCAAACGCCGCGTCCGTCGGAATGATTCCAGACGAATTTGACTTCGTCTTTCCCCGAACCATGAAGGATAATATCCTTGTGTTTCTGGGATAATGTCTCGAACGGGGCGGCCAGCGAAAAGCCGTAGTGGTGGGCAATCGCTTTCAGCATGCTGAAATAATAGCCGCCGCGGGGGATTCCCCAAGGAGCGATCGCCCCTTGATTTATCGACAGCGACGGATCCGGTACCACCAAAGCCGGATCGAGTTCCATTTTGAATCCGAGGCCGGAGCAATCGGGGCAGGCGCCATAGGGCGAATTGAACGAGAACATGCGCGGGGATGGTTCTTCGTATGATAGGCCGCATTTTTCGCAGGCGAATCGTTCGGAGAAAAGCCTTTCGCCCCTTCCCGGCGACTCGACGATGACCAGTCCGGAGCCGAGCTTGAGCGCCGTTTCCAGCGAATCGGTCAAGCGGCGCCCGATATCGTGTTTTATAATCAGTCGATCGACGACGATTTCGATGGTATGTTTTTTATTTTTGTCCAGGCTCGGCGGCTCGTCGATTTCCACCACGGCGCCATCGACGCGCAACCTGACGAAACCCTCGCGCCGGATATCTTCGAAAACCTCCTTGAATTCCCCCTTGCGCCCCCTGACTATCGGCGCCAGAATATGCACTCGACTGTTGACCGGCAATTCGAGAATCGAATCGGCGATCTGCTGGACCGTCTGCTGCCTTATCGGCTCTTTGCATTTCCAGCAATAGGGAATTCCGATGCGGGCGTAGAGCAGACGCAGATAGTCGTAGATCTCGGTTACCGTGCCGACGGTAGAGCGCGGGTTTTTGGCGGCGGAACGTTGCTCGATCGAGATCGCCGGCGATAGGCCGTCAATGAAATCGACGTTAGGTTTCTCCATCAGACCGAGAAACTGCCTGGCGTAAGCGGAAAGCGATTCGACGTACCGTCGTTGTCCTTCGGCGTAAAGAGTATCGAAGGCCAAAGATGATTTTCCGGAACCGGACAAGCCGGTTATGACCACCAGCTTGTTTCGGGGGATGGTCACATCGATATTTTTGAGATTATGTTCTCGGGCGCCTTTGATTATTATGTTATTGGCATCCATTTCAACCCCGTAATAATCAACAAATGTTCACTATTATAATGAACAGTATCCGACCGTCAATAAAATTTCGGCCAATTTTTCAATATAAATATTTTCAGGCCGCCGGCAAGGTTTTGGATGATTTTTTGCGATTGGAATCGGCGCCCCAATCGGCCAACACGGGCTTTCACGGATTCAACGAGATGGTGGCAGCAGACCGATCAGGGTCTGCCGCTCTTTTTCTCCGCTTAGACGATTTTTTGGAATTATTATCGAGCCGCGTCCCGGGGTGAATAAATAATAGGCCCGTTTTGTTATGTGGATTTTGCCGATTTCAGCCCAGTTCCGCCGCCATTGCTTATCGCCGGACCGAACCTGAAGGCCGGAGCGGTCGATACGATAATATCGGGGTTCAAGCGATACCGTCACCGCCGCCGAACCCGAATAAAATACCTGCGCCGCTATTATGAGCAGCGAACCGGTGCAATAACCGATTCCCAGCAGGATTCCCGCCAGCAGCCAGAAAAGCCATAATCGGCTGTCATCGCCTGCGGAAACGGCCAGAAAGTAGATTACCGGAACAAGCGCCAAAAGCAGGCACAAAGCTATCACCGGCAGATGCCTGTTGAAATGAAGGTTATACCAAAACAGATCGGTTCGGGTCAGAGCGAATTCAAGTTCCAGAAAGGGTTCCGTCGGCTCTTTCGTTAGATTTCGGCTATCTTTTTCCATGGACAAAATCGGCTGCAAGAATCAGCGGGCAACAAACTCTGCCGCCGCGGGATGGCTTTCATCTGAATCGCCCATGTCAATCCGCCTGCGCCATTAGAGCGGTCTATTTTTCAAATTCGATACGGCCTTGACGACGCCGAACAGGAAGTCCTAGGCAAAAATTCAGCCTTGTCATCGGCCAAAATTGATTATAAGACAAAAATCGCCAACGCAATCGGTTTATCTTCCACGCATCCGATTCAGGATAATCTTCTGTCCGGGTTCAACGGGCGCAGATTCATCTGCGATGTCCAAGCGTGAGCCGGCTGATCGAGCAAGAACAGCACCGCCCGGGCGACATCCTCAGGCAACAGAATTCCCGGTTTCGTCTTCAGCTTTTGTTCGGGATCTCCCCCGCCGAATGCGGTGGCGACGCTGCCGGGCATCACTATCGATACCTTGATATTTTTTTCGCGCAGCTCGAGAGCCAAACTTTCGGAAAAGCCGAGCAAGCCGTATTTGGAGGCGCAATAGGCCGCATAACCCGGAATCGGCGTATAGGACGCTCCGGAACCGATATTTATGATATGGCCGCCGCCCGATTCGGCCATATGGGCGGCGATTATTTTACTCAGAATAAACGGCGCCCGCAGATTCAGGTTAAGCGTAAGATCGAATTCCGACAGATCCATTTGAATTACATTTCGCTTGATCCCTATACCGGCATTATTGACCAGAACGTCGAGACCTGCAAAATGCTTGAGCGAGTTGAGCGCCAGCCTGATTGTCTGATCGGCATCGGTCAGATCGGCGGGTTCGACAACCGCCTCTTTGTACTCCTTCGCCAAAGTCATAAGCCTTTTTTCATCTCGGCCGCTGACGACCACCCGCATTCCCGACCGTAAAAACAATCTGGCGATAGCGGTTCCTATTCCCGATGAAGCGCCGGTTACCAGCGCGCGCATTCCAGCGAATTTATTCCGTATATCCATTGATTCCACCGATTCTGATTCCCGCATTTTCGAGCAGCGGAACTTCGTGTTTCAATATCTTTCCGGTAAAAACGAGACAGCCGTCATCAAGACGTCCCGACGAAATCTGCATCAGTTTGGAGGCCAATTTGATTGCGCGGGACTCCGTTTGGGGGATTCTGATTTCCAGCTCGATATACAGGTTCAGAGCCAGCTTCTGTAATCTATTAATGAGCTGCTCCATCCCCTCACCCGTTTTCGCGGAGACCTGCAAGCCGGCCGGGTAATTCACGGATAAATTCCGCAGATAGCCCCGATCCTTCACCAAATCGATTTTGTTGAACAACAGCAAAGTGGGGACCTCACCGGCACCGATATCATTAAGCACCCGGTTGACGCATACTATTCTATCCTCCATATCGTCCGCCGAAGCGTCGGCCACGTGGAGAAGCATATCTGCGGAGTTTACTTCTTTGAGTGTTGATCGGAACGAGGCCACCAGATTCACCGGCAATTTCCTGATAAACCCGACGGTATCGGTTAGCATGATTTCGGCTCTGCCGTGAAACGGCAGGCGGCGGGTGGTCGAGTCGAGAGTGGCGAACAGCCGATCGGCGACATAAACGGAATCGTTGCAGAGCCTGTTGAACAGGCTTGATTTTCCGGCGTTGGTATAGCCGACAAGGCAGAAATTTATTTTCGTGCTGCGCCGGCGGCGCTGAACCTCGCGTTCGCTGTCGATTTTTTTCAGCACTCTCTTGAGTTCGGCGATTTTCCTGCGCACGCGTGCGCAGGAAAATCGCCGAACTCAAGAGAGTGCTGAAAAAAATCGACAGCGAACGCGAGG
>Ga0129299_1000058_pt1 | contig 53322 bp, 24 predicted proteins | sample ConPoolayeCmetaG_FD_94477 | JGI IMG/M metagenome (GOLD analysis project Ga0129299, IMG submission 94477) | Hot spring microbial mat communities from California, USA to study Microbial Dark Matter (Phase II) - Cone Pool mat layer C metaG ...
AGCCGACGGCGGCCTATACCGCCAAACAGAGGGCGGAAGTAGTCCGTGACATCGGCCGGCGGGCGGCAAGTCATGGAATTGAAATCGCTGGAGCCTTTAATACTTCGAGTTCCGAACTGGCGGTATTGAATTCGAACGGCGTAAACTGTTACCAGCCCATGACGTTCGCTTGGATGAATTTGATCGCCATGTCGGATACCTCCAGCGGTTATGCGGAAGGGATGTCGCGAAACATTCTAAAACTGCCGTTTGCGGCGATCGAAGAGACCGCCGTGAAAAAATGTTTGAACGGCAGGAATCCGGGGGAAATAGAGCCGGGCAAGTATGACGTTATTTTGGAACCGGTGGCTGTTGCCTCAATAATTGACTGGTTGGCTTTAATAGGTTTGGGCGCCAAGCCTTTTCATGAAATGACGAGCTTTCTTTCAGGGAAGACCGGCAAAAAGGTCATGTCGCCGGAGATAAGTATTTTCGATGATGGCAACGACAAGGCGGGAGCCTCCATGCCGTTCGATTTCGAAGGCGTGCCGAAGAAAAAGGTTTATTTCGTAAAGAACGGGGTCGCCATGGGGCCGGTTTACGATTCGCTTTATGCCGCCAGATACAAAGTACGCTCGACAGGACATGCCCTTCCGGCGGCCTGGGGCAGCGGACCCCTTCCCGGAAATATATTTATCAAGCCCGGGAAAAAGACAAAGGAGGCGCTCATTTCCAGCGTGAAAGATGGTCTTCTGGTGACCAGGTTTTTCTACATCAACGGCTACCTGAATACGCCGAAAGCCTTAATGACCGGCATGACCCGAGATGGCACGTTCAGAATAAAAAACGGTCGGATCGTCGGTGCGGTCAAAAATTTGAGGTTTACCGAGTCTATCAGCGCGGCGTTTTCCCGGGTGGCTGGTGTTTCAAAGGAAACCCAGTTGGTCAAAAATTGGTGGGGCGATATTGGATGTTGCAGCGCGCCGTCGATATATATAAAGAAATTCAATTTTTCGGGAAAGACCGAATTTTAGTCTAATTGGCCGAGTGCGGATAAAGATCGTTTATGGAAGATAACAGGAAAACATGGTTGTGGCTAAATATCGCTTTGCTTGCGGCGACCTGGTTGGTTTCGATTTATGCTTATGGAAATCTCCCCCAGCGGATCCCGGTGCATTTTACTTGGGACGGCATGCCCGATAACTGGAGTGATAAAACGTATTATACTTATTTTTTCCTGCCGCTGCTCGGAACAATAATAGTAATCGGCATGCTCGTGCTTACGAAATTTCCTGAAATTTACAATTTTCCGCAAAAGGAACAGATAAAGACCTGGCCCGCCGAAAAAAAGAAACCGATTCACGCCATTCTCTCTAAGATGATGCTGGTTATAGCCCTTCTGGTGAATCTGCTTTTCTTTTTCATTCAGTTTATGATTATCGAAGGAGCCAAAAAACAGCAAGTGGAAAAATCGCAATTCTGGATCATAATGGGGCTGTCGATAGCATTTCTGCCGGTGGTATTGTATTATCTGGTCCGAGTCGGCAAGACTATCGAAGAGCTTAAAAAAGGAATGAGAACATAATCAATTTGCGGCCGCCATTGTTTGCAATTTTGACAGCCGCACATTCCGGCGAAAATCTCCGAAAAGAAATCTTTCCCGAAAACACTTGACAGGTTCCGTGCCGATGATAATCATTAGTTCCTTGAAAAAGGCGTTCGATTCGCCGATTATCGTTGAAAGTGATGCCGGGGTAGCTCAGCTGGTAGAGCAGCTGATTCGTAATCAGCAGGTCGTGGGTTCGAATCCCCTCCCCGGCTGGCTGATTTAAGACGGAACACTTTCCCATCCGCGGAATCTATATTCTGACACATTCGAAACCTCGCAGTAATCAAAAGTGCATATCGATATCTATCGGGTTCCTCGACGGATCGGCTGAGAGATTTTCCTTCGGCTTAAGAAAAATCGAATTTTGCCGATTTATTGTGAAGCAGTTAAGGAGGATGAGAAATGAAACAAGCTATCGTGGAGAAGCTTAACGCCAAAGTTCCCCAGCCGGGTTACGATGGAATCTGCCCGCATTGCGGCCGGCCGACAAGGTTCTTGCACGCGGAACAATTCCCCGGCGACGCCCCTTTTATTGCTTACCTTGAGCCATTGGAAAAGCACAAAAAACCGATAGTGCAGGTGCGCAAGTGCAGGTGCACCAACGAAGACTGCCAACAATTGATCGTTACGCTTATTATGCCTGAATGGGTCGGCACACTGGTTCCATTCAAGCGAATCAGCTGAGAAAATGGCGCCGTTCGTCGAGACCGTCGAAAATCATATATATAACATCAAACAAGTTCAAGCGACAGGGCAACCGCTCCGCCGCCGCCGAGGCAAAGTGTGGCCAACCCTTTTCTTAATCCCCTGTCTTTAAGAGCATAGATCAAAGTGGTTAAGATTCTGGCTCCTGATGCACCGATAGGATGACCAAGCGCTATGGAACCGCCATGAACATTGACCTTTGACCAGTCCCAGCCAAGCTCTTTGCCATCGGCAAGAACCTGAGCCGCGAATGCTTCATTCACCTCTATAAGGTCCCAGTAATTCAAATCGACGCCCAGCTTGTTATTGAGATTCCTGACCGCCTCGATCGGGGCATAGAACAACATGTTGGGTTCGAGCGAGCAGGAAGAATAGCCTGTTATTTTCGCCAGAACACGCTTGTTATTCTCACGGGCATACGATTCGGAGCATACCACCAGAGCCGAGGCGCCGTCATTCAATCCCGGGGCATTTCCGGCCGTAACGGTTCCGTCTTTCATGAATGCCGGTTTGAGCTTGGCAAGTTTTTCGATCGTCGTATCGGCCCGCGGGCCCTGATCGGTGACGAACGGTACCGGTTCGCCTTTTGGCTGGGGAACCAACACCGGCGTTATCTCTTCTTTGAATTTGCCGTCGGCGATGGCTTTGGCCGCTTTCAGCTGGGAACTTAAAGCGTATTCATCCTGCTCATCACGACTGATGTTCGATTTTTTTGCCGTAAATTCGGCGGCATTTCCCATGTGGTAGTCATTGAAACTGTCCCAGAGACCGTCATAAATCATCAAATCTACGATTTTCCTGTCGCCGAATTTAAAGCCCGTTCTGGCGCCCGGCAAAATGTACGGGCAATTTGACATCGACTCCATCCCTCCGGCGATGAAAAGCCTGCCGTCGCCGGCTTTGATCGCCTGAGCCGCCATCATGACGGCCTTCAACCCGGATCCGCAAACCTTGTTGACGGTGACTGCAGGGACTCTGGCGGGCACTCCTCCGTGAATGGCCGCCTGTCTGGCAGGCGCTTGTCCGGAACCGGCCTGAACCACCTGCCCCATAATCACCTCGTCGATATCGTTGACATCAATATCAGCGCGCCTTATCGCTTCTTTTATGACGACAGCCCCAAGCTGAGGCGCACTCATGGCTGATAAACCTCCCAAAAACGTGCCTATAGCGGTGCGGCAAGCGGATAATATAACGGCCTGTTCCGGCATATCAAATCCTCCCCGACGAATATTCCTGCGAATCAGTTAACGAGATTATCATATTTGTCAAAAAACGTCATCGATATAACGGCATTCACCATGATCGTTTTCGATAATGGCCTGCTGTCGTTGCGATTTGCTTCATACCCACATGTTTCATTTTTATCGCCTTGGGGGAAGATGCAATCGGTTTTTCGCCATGTCAAGGGGAGTTTGGAGGGAAGCTACCAGAATCCCGTTTTGAATCACCATCGGGGTTCGGCGGCCGGACTTCCTTTATTTCATTCAATAATCTTCTGGCTTTATCCGCCAAACTGCCTTCCGCCTCACGTTCCAAATATCTCTGAAGCCACTTTATTGATTCGAAATGATCTCTCCGGTTGAAGTAGATAAGCCCTATCGAATATGCAGCCGCAGTTACCCCGCCTTTGGTAAACGCATCCTCGAATCGATACAGCGCGGCAAGAGTGTCTCCTTGCATGAGCATAGTCAGGCCGAGCATATAACCGGCCCCGCCCGCCGTGGAATCGGCTGCCACCGCTTTATTATAATATTCGCGGGCTCGGCCGTATTCCCGCCATCGATAATAAATATCGCCGAGACGTTCGTAAGCTTTCGCGGGGATCGACCCGATTTCAAGCGCTCTGTCATAATAAGTCATAGCCTCGTGGAAATTGAAACGCTCGTAGTAGATGTCGCCGATTTTCACGTATGGTTCATTATCGCGGGGGTTGTTTACTATGGCGCCCTCGAAATAAACGATTGCGCTATCCGACTGCCCGATATTCATGAAACAGACGCCGGCCGATTTCAATGACGGAGCATGATCGGGATTGTTTTTGAGCGCTTTTCTGAACGCCTTTAAGGCTCCCGCGTAATCTCCCTTTTCCATGCGGACCTTGCCGGTTCGATAATGGGCGGCGGAAAGAGTGGGATCAGACGGTTTCGGGCCGCAACCAACCAATAATACAATTAAGACGAAGCAGGCGATTGCGATACGGAATTTACGAAACTCAAGGGCATCCCCCGAGCAGAATAACGATTTCATCGTTCGGTACATGTTTTTATAATATCATGTAATGTTTTGCAAATTCAAGATATATCGGCAATCTGTCTCTTTTCTTCGGCTCGGGGCAATTCCTCATTTTGGTTGCGAATCTTCTATTTCTGCTATTATATTTGCGCGGTTGAACGCAATTTAAGTGTCAGGGAGGAGCGATGGCATTCAATAAGACCGAAATGATATGGATGAACGGCAAATTCGTCAAATGGGATGACGCCAAAATTCACGTGTTATCGCATGTGGTTCACTACGGGTCCGCCCTGTTTGAGGGGGAACGTTGCTACAAGACCAAACGCGGCCCCGCCATTTTCAGACTGAAAGAACATATCGATAGGCTGTATAACTCATGCAAGATTTATCGCATGGATATTCCTTTTTCCAAGGAGGTCATCTGGCAGGCCCATATTGATTTGGTTAAGATCAACAAGCTCGAAGAGTGTTATATCAGGCCGGTGGTGTATCGCGGCTACGATCATTTGGGCGTGGATCCAACGGGTGTTCCGATTGATGTGGCGATAGCCGCCTGGCCGTGGGGTAAATATCTCGGCCCGGAAGCTCTCGAAAAAGGAGTGGCGGTTTGTGTCAGCTCGTGGCGTCGAAACGCGCCCGGCACCATGCCCGATATGGCCAAAGCGTCCGCCAATTACATGAATTCGCAATTGATACGTCTTGAAGCCAAAAACCATGGCTATGTAGAGGGAATTGCTCTGGACATATTCGGTCACGTCTCCGAGGGATCAGGCGAAAACATCTTTATCGTGAGGGACGGCGCGTTGATTACGCCGCCTTTCGGCTGTTCCATTTTGCCGGGTATCACGCGCAATACGGTAATCAGGCTGGCCACGGATATGGGGCTGAAAGTAATCGAGGAAAATATACCACGGGAAGCGCTCTATATAGCCGATGAAGTATTTTTCACCGGTTCGGCGGCGGAGATAACTCCAATTTCCTCGATAGACGGCATTGTTATCGGCGAGGGCAAACGTGGGCCGATAACCGAAAAGCTACAACAGGCGTTTTTCGGGATTTTCGCCGACGGCTATACGGATAAATATAACTGGCTGACGATAGTAAAATGAAAATTTCGCTGGCCGCAGACCATCGGGGATTCGTTTATAAGGAAAAAATCAAGAGATTTCTGAAGGCCAGAAATATCGAAATCGATGATGTCGGCGCCGATTCGGCCGATATCAGTTCGGATTATCCGGATTTCGGTATCAGGGCGGCCCGTGCCGTGGCCAGCGGAAGTTCCGAATTTGCGGTCTTGGTCTGCGGTACGGGAAACGGCATGGCAATTGCCGCCAACAAAGTCAAAGGAATAAGGGCCGCGCTCGTTCTGAATCCGGAGATGGCCCGTTTGGCAAGGGCGCATAACGATGCCAATGTTCTAGTGATGTCGGCTATGTTCACTCCCGAAGATGCGATTCCCGCTATTCTCGAGAAATTCCTCGAAACCCGATTCGACGGCGATCGACACGAGAGGCGGATCGGGAAAATCAGAGATTTTGAGCAAGGCAGGTGATCATGTCCCAGTTGCAATCATTCGATCCGGAAATCTACGATGCCCTGAAGAACGAAGCTCGTCGTCAACATGAAGGGCTGGAATTGATCGCCTCGGAGAATTTTGTGAGTGAGGCGGTGCTCGAGGCGCTCGGTTCGGTGATGACGAACAAGTATGCGGAAGGTTATCCCAAAAAGCGCTATTACGGCGGATGTACTTACGTCGATGAAGCCGAGATACTCGCCCAAGAGCGCTGCAAAGCCCTTTTCGGTTGCGAGCACGCCAATGTTCAGCCGCATTCGGGGTCGCAGGCGAATATGGGTGTTTACATGACCGTGCTGAAACCCGGCGATACGATTCTCGGTATGAATCTATCGCATGGCGGCCACTTGACACATGGTCATCCAGTGAATTTCTCCGGAAAGCTGTATAAGGTAATTCAATACAATGTCAGCAAAGAAACCGAGATGATCGACTATGACGAGCTGATTGAAATCGCCCGCACCGCAAAGCCGAAAATGATCGTTGCCGGCGCCTCCGCTTACCCGCGGATTATCGATTTCGAGAAATTTCGTAAGGCGGCCGATGCGGCAGGCGCCTACTTGATGGTTGATATCGCCCATATCGCCGGATTGGTCGCCGCCGGGCTTCACCCCTCCCCTATCCCCTACGCCGAATTCGTTACCAGCACCACTCATAAGACTCTGAGAGGGCCGCGCGGCGGTTTGATCATGTGTAAAAAAGAATTCGCCAAAGACCTTGATCGTGAAGTCATGCCGGGTATTCAGGGCGGTCCGCTGATGCATGTGATCGCCGCCAAGGCGGTGGCTTTCAAAGAGGCGCTGCAGCCTGAATTCAAGCAATACCAGCGGCGTATAGTGGAAAACGCGAAAGAGTTGTCCGAAGCGCTGGTAAAATATGGCTTTCATCTGGTAAGCGGCGGGACGGACAACCATCTCATGCTGATCAGCTTTATCGAAAAGGGGTTGACCGGCAAGGATGTCGAAGCCGGACTGGAAAAAGCCAATATAACGGTGAACAAGAATGCGGTTCCGTTCGATCCGCAGAAACCATTCATTACTTCCGGGATAAGAATCGGGACACCCGCCGTAACCACCAGAGGAATGGGGATAAAGGAAATGGGCCGCATTGCTGAATTCATTGCCAGAGTCATCAACAATCTCGACAATTCGGAGATCATCAACGAGGTCAAGGCGGAAGTTAAAGCGTTATGTGAAGAGTTTCCGCTATATTCCAGTAGACGTTGATTTTGGCGACACGACTACTGGTAAATTCCGGGTCTTAAAAACTGCCGTCAGGCATATTCTTTATATAAATCGAGATTGATGGTTGCCTCAAGGGTGATTATTGCATTACCGGAAACCGCCACCTTGTCGGGCTTGGTTGCTGTTCCCTTTCTAAGCTCCAGAGTCAATTCTCCACCGCGGCGAGACGCTTGGTAAGCCAAAAAGCGGCTTTTATTGAGTAAGGCGCCCCAGTAGGGGACAAGAATTCTGTGTGACAAAGCCGATACCGGATCCTCCGGAATCCCCAGTATGGGGGCGAATGTCCGGGAAACAAAATCATAAGAACAGCCATCGCAGGCGGTGACGATCAACGATTCCAAGCCGAAAGCCTCCTGAACATGACGCAAATCCCCGAAATCCGGCTGAATTTTCCGGATAGCCTCAACGGAGCCGAAGCGAAGCAATAGCATCCGAGTTTTTTCGCAGACGCAAGCTTCCTTGAAATGGTCGGCCAACCGATCTCTATCGAGTCTGAGGGCGTTGAAAAATATCTCCGGCATACGAAATGGTCGAGGATCCGCCGCAGGGTAAAATACTCGATAGCAGTTCAAGCCGATTTGGACGGCACACCTTCCCTTTGCGCCTTCGAGAATTATGCCGGCGCTTAGGGAGCCGTAAATCGATCTCAATACGCAGGCGCAGGCTATGGCCGAATGACCTCCTGCATCCAGTTTCTTTTCCGGGGTAAACCAATGCGCCCTGAATCTGCGGCACTTATGGATGGAAGGCACGGACAGCGGTCTTATGAACGCCGTTTCCGAAACATTCAGTTCCATTGCGATGCTTTGCATCAGGGATTCATCCAGCGGTCGTTCGATCAGGCAAACGGCGGCCGGATTGCCGGTGAAGGGCTGATTCGCAAAGGTATCGACCTGAAATAAAACGATGCTGCCGTCGGCACTCATCAGGTTTCGCTCTCCGATAGATTAATAACCACCATCATTACTTATCGGCTGGTTTAATTGCCAATATACCGTCGGCCGCAACTTCCTGACGGTCATGGACAAAAGCTAATCATTGTTGCAATGGCTGGTTATTTTAATTATAATTGGTTTGTTTCGGGAAATAGGTATTCGCTGAATGCGATACGGCTTAAAATTGAAGTGATCCAAAGAGGCTGCAAATGGCAAAAAAATGGAGAATACTTCTGGCGAAACCGGGACTTGACGGCCATGATCGCGGGATCAAGGTCGTGGCGGCGGCATTGCGTGACGCAGGCTTTGAGGTGATCTACACCGGATTGCGCCAGACGCCTGAGCAGATAGTGGCTGCCGCTATTCAGGAAGACGTCGACGCCGTCGGGCTGTCAGTATTGTCGGGGGCGCACATGACTCTTTTCCCTGCCGTGCTGGAGGGGTTGAAAAAAGAGGGAGCCGGCGATATTCTTCTATTCGGCGGAGGAATTATTGCTGAATCGGACGCCGAAAAGCTGAAAAAGATCGGTTTCGGTGAAATATTTACGCCGGGGGCGAGCACTGAGGATATCATAAAATATTTGAAATCCGCGCTAAAAGAGAAAGAAGAGAAATTACTATAATTCCAAGGAGCGAGAATGAACAGGTATAACATCGATCCTCGTCAGGAGGAAGTGCGTCAATTGGCGGCGGAGTTTGCCAAGAAGCATATTGAACCGGTGAGCAAGGAGCTCGATCATAGGGATGATCCAGACAGATTCGCATATGAGATTTACAAGCAACTGGGCAAAGCCGGATTTATCGGATTCAATATGCCCAAAGAATTGGGAGGACAGGGCAGATCAAACCTCGAATATATCACATTGATAGAAGAACTATGCTACCACGACCCGGCGATTTGCCTGCTCTGTGCGGTGGGAGAACTTGCAACTTACCCGATTATTTACTTCGGAAGCGAGCAACAAAAGAAAAAATATGTCCCCAAATGTGCCTCGGGCGAGCTGATTCCGGCTTTCATGCTTACGGAACCACAGGCCGGTTCCGATGCGGCCAACCAGCAGACGACCGCTGTACTGCAGGGCGATCACTATGTGATCAATGGTGAAAAAATATTCATTATGCACGGAGATGTCGCTGATCTTTTCGTTCTTTTCCTGAGGATCAAGGAAAACGAATCGGACGATCAAGCGGTCAAAGCGGCGCATAAGGTATCGGCGATAATCGTCGAGGCGCGCCAGAACGGCCAGCTTGTTCCCGGAATCAAAGTGAAAACGCTCAAGAAAAAAATGGGGATGAGAGCCGCCACTACCGGTCAGGTCTGGTTCGATAATCTCAAGGTCCCCAAGGAAAATCTTTTGGGTGAGCCGGGCAAGGGATTCAGAATCGCCATGAATACGCTAGATGGAGCCCGAATAGGCGTTGCCGCTCAGGGAGTCGGGATCGCCCAGCGTGCCCTCGATGAATCGATAGCCTACGCCAAGAAAAGAATCTGTTTCGGTTCCCCAATCGCCAAATTCCAGGCGATCCAATGGATGCTGGCCGACATGTCATGTCGTCTGGAGGCGGCAAGATTACTTGCTTATAAGGCGGCTCAGATGCAGGATCGAGGCGAAAAATTTTCGCTTGAATGCGCCCAGGCCAAACTGTATGCCACGGAAACGGCCAATTTCTGCGTCGATCGGGCTATGCAGATTCACGGCGGTTACGGATATATCGGTGAATTTTCCATTATCGAAAAACTGTATCGCGATCAACGGGTAACCGAAATCTACGAGGGAACCTCTGAAATCCAGAGGCTGGTCATTTCGGGGCAATTGTTGAAATAAGTATCGAACGGATGGTGATCGCCCCGACGCTCATACCGTCGGGGCGTTTTGATTTTCGGCTCATTTTAAGAACTGACTGACGGATGCAGTTATCACGTTTTCGAGCGAGATCGATTTATTTCATATCGTTTCTCGAGACGTTTACGCCGGCCAAACTTTTGAATTTTTTGCTGAATACTTGGGAATATCGTTCAGGCAGGAGCCGGTTGCGCTCATTTCCTCCGCAGGTAATAATCGATCTGACCAACACTTGCAATTTACAATGCCCGGTGTGCCCGACCGGCATGAAGCTGGCCAATCGGCGAAAGGGAATAATGAGCCTCCGGTCCTTTTCGGATTTGATAAGCCAGCTCAAAAACAGAGTTCTTGCCGTGCATCTGTATAATTGGGGCGAACCGTTGAGATTGCCCGATTTCGCTCGATATTGCGCGGTCGCCAAAGCCGCAGGATTGGTCGTTTCGGCCAGCAGCAATCTAAATGTCACCATCGATTCCGTAAAGGCAGATGAGTTGGTTTCGAGCGGTTTAGATAGGTTGCTCGTTTCATTCGATGGAATTCAGGAGGGCACCTATTCCCTGTATCGCAAGGGTGGATGCTTCGAAACTGTGATCGATAACTTGGCGAAACTGGTCGAGGCGAAAAGTAAAAGCGGGCGGTGCCGACCCGTCATAGAATTGATATTCGTGAAGCATCGCAGGAATGCGGAAGAGGTGAAATATCTGGCAAATCTTTGCCTCAAAATGAAAATTGATTCATACAGGGTCGTCGATATGCTCCTGCCTTTGGGATACGGCTCCGATATTGAAATGGCGAGACAATGGATAGAGGATCATCGGTTAAATGAAAGCGGCATCGGCCTTGATATACCGGTCGGTCAAAGGGGGCGACGCTGTTTTCATCTGTGGAAATCCCCTGTCGTGAACTGGGATATGACAATCTCCCCCTGTTGTTTCGTTTACGACGTCGGTGATGACTTTTCCGATCTTGGCCGCGATAGATTTCCGGAAGCTTGGAATTCAGAATCGTTCATCAAGGCGCGGAAAATGTTCGTTCGGAAATCTGATGAGCCGATCGCACCATGCTGCAAGTGCGGCATCTACCTTTCGTATCGATGAGCCGGAAAAGTCAATGAAACGCGGAATCAACTCTCAAATACGCTGCGAATCAGCAAAATCGTCAACGCCACGTTGATTAATATAATCAGCGCCGGAAGCATTACTTCTCCTTTCTATTTTACCGTCAACACGGATTTCAATCCATCGAGCAGTATTTTGCCCGTGCTATTCTTGCGGCGCGTGGATAAATTCATACGCGATTGACCGGTAGCCGTTTTTTCCGCGAATATCAAAGTATTGCTTATCTGGCCGATATGATTCGATTCGTGAATGTAACCTGCAACGATCGTCTTCCCTACCGTATCGTATTTTCCCCAGCACCGCCGGTTCAACAGTTCTTCGCCGCCTTTGGTCAGCGCCTCGCAAAGCTTTTCACCAAACGTGCCGTAATGAGCCACGAGGTCATCGAAATGAGGATACTCCGCAGGATCGTTGAGTGGAAACGTGCCGGAGGCGAAGAAATCCGCCAGATCGGGCGACTGCGAACCAATTCCTATCGACTCGAGCATCTCCGATCTGCAAAAAACGATATGGCCAAAAATCCAGATTATCGGATTCATGGTATGATTCGGCCTGACGAAAAGCTTTGCCCTGTCTATGACGGCCAGTTTTTTCGTCAGATAGGCCGTGTTATACTTGAATAAATCAGAGATTAAGGCGTGCGCGTGCATGTTGTCTCCTTCCGGCAAACAACATAGAAAAAGCCGTGCCCGATCGTTTCGAATCTCAACATCGACGCAGCCTGTTGTCGATCAATGAGTAACTCGTGCGTTTTCGCTTGAGGCGAAAGCCGGTGCCGCAAAGAAAAGGTGCACGGGTGTTCAATTTTTGAAATGTGTACTTTTTTTGATCAGGCAAAATGCGCTTCCGGTTCGGCTACAAAACCGACCGGCCTAAAGATTTCCATCCGTCGTTTCCAATCATCTTGAACCAGAAACGCCTTCGATCTCCCAATCTTCCGTCGGATGGAAGCATCAATGTCGATAAATGCCGATAAATCGAGTGAAGAACGGAGCATCGGGGGTGTTGAATCCGACTTTAATAGGCTGATGACAGAAAAGTGTTTACTTAAATTCCGCGTTTTATTAGAATAACTCCGTGAAAAATTTCACGTATGGGATACGGGCATGTGCCTGAATTCGGAAACTCTTGCAATCATTGGAGGATGGAGTAGTGAATAGAATAGGGGTGATCGGCGGTGGGACGATGGGAAACGGAATCGCCCATGTTTTTGCGCAGTATGGATACGATGTTTTGCTGGTCGACATTAAAAAAGAATATCTCGATCGCGCGCTGGCGACCATAAGGGGAAACCTCGAAAGACAAGCCAAAAAGGGGGTCATCGCTTCAGAGAAAATTCCGGAAATTCTGGGTAGAATCAAGCCCACGACCGATCTCGGTGAAACCGCGGATAGAGAATTGATCGTTGAAGCGATTTATGAAGATCGGTCGGCAAAGAATGACCTGCTTGAAAAGATCGACCGAATTTGCCCCCCGCAAACGATAATAGCGAGCAATACGTCGTCACTACCGATTACCGCTCTGGCGGCCGCAACCGGCAGGCCCGATCGCGTGATAGGGATGCATTTCATGAACCCGGTTCCGATGATGAAATTGGTTGAGATTATCAGAGGATTGGCCACCTCTGACGAGACCTGCCGGGTGGTTAAGGAAATCTGCCTTAAGCTCGAGAAAACCCCCGTCGAGGTGAACGATTATCCCGGATTCATCGCCAACAGGCTGCTTATGCCGATGATCAATGAAGCGGCCTATTGTTTGATGGAGGGGGTGGCGAGCGCCGAGAATATCGACATGGTGATGAAGCTGGGCATGAATCATCCGATGGGTCCGCTGACGTTGGCCGATTTTATCGGCCTGGACGTTTGTGTGGCCATTTTGGAGGTGCTGCACGAAGGTTTTCTGGATCCCAAATATCGGGTTTGTCCGCTGCTAAGGAAAATGGTGCAAGCGGGCTATCTTGGTCGCAAGAGCGGCCGCGGGTTTTATGTTTACACGAAATAGTTCAAGTCAGAGGTGACGTGTATGGATTTCGAACTTGGTGAAGATCAGAAGTTAATGGCCGAGGCGGCGCGCGAGTTTGCCGAAAAAAAACTGCGGCCGATCGCCGAAAAAATGGATGAAGAAGAAAAAATACCAGACGAGATTTTCAAGGAGCTGGCTGAGCTTGGGTATTACGGCATGCTCTTGCCCGAAAAGTACGGCGGGTTGGGTTTGGATACCCTCTCTTATGTCTGCGCCATGGAGGAACTGGCTCGCGGCTCGGCGGCGGTGATGATCGGTCTTTCCGTGCATAATTCGTTATGCTGCCGGGCGATTTACGATTACGGCAATGATCAGCTCAAGCAGAAGTATCTTCCGGGAATGGCCGCGGGCAAAATCCTCGGTTCCTATAGCCTTTCCGAGCCCGGTGCAGGTACCGATGCCGGGTCTCTGCAATGCATGGCCGTTGATCAAGGCGAATATTATGTATTGAATGGCACGAAATCGTGGGTGACCTCCGCCGGATTTGCCGACCTTTTCGTCGTATTCGTGCGAACCGATAAGACGGCCGGCACGAAAGGTATCTCTTGCCTCTTGGTGGAAAAAGGAACTCCCGGGCTGAATATCGGAAAGAACGAAAAAAAGATGGGGTTGAAGCCTTCCGATACGAGAGAATTATCGTTTATCGATTGCCGGGTCCCCAAGACGAATCTGATAGGCGAGCTCAACAAGGGATTCAAGATTGCTTTGAGCCTGCTCGATAATGGCCGAATCGCCGTGGCGGCGCAGGCGGTGGGAATCGCCCAAGCCGCCTATGAAGAGGCCTTTCGTTATGCTCATGAGCGGCAGCAATTCGGTCAGCCGCTGGCGAATTTTCAGGCGATTCAGTTCAAACTGGCCGATATGGCGATGAAAATCGATGCTGCCCGCTTATTGGTCTACCGGGCTGCGGTTCTGAAAGACAAGCGTCGGGTTTCAAAGGAGGCTTCGATGGCCAAACTGTTCGCCTCCGAAACCGCCAATTGGGTGGCCAATCAGGCGTTGCAGATTCACGGCGGCTACGGTTACGTGAAGGAATACGCAGTGGAGCGGTATTTCCGCGACGCACGGGTTACAGAAATATACGAAGGAACATCCGAGGCGCAGAGAATGGTTATTTTCCGAAACTTGGCGGCGGATTTCGGCAGAAGTTGAAACGAAGCAACGGCCAATTTCAAGGAAAGAGATTGAAACGAGTATGTGGTTAAGAAAAGAGCACGAGGAATTCAGGAATCGGATCCGGGAATTCGCCGAAAGCGAAATATCGCCCCGTGCGGCGGAGTTAGACGCCCAACAAATCTATCCGCAGAGTTTGATTGACAGGCTTTGTGAGATGGGTTTACTCGGGATGCAGGTGGATAAAAAGTACGGCGGCACTTTCACCGATTCGCTCACATATATTATAGCGGTGGAAGAACTGTCGCGAGTATGCGCTTCAACGGGAATAATCGTCGCCGCCCACAACTCGCTTGGCGCGTATCCGATCTATCGTTTCGGCACCGAGAAACAAAAGCAGGAATATTTGCCTGAGATTACACGGGGCGGCAAATTGGCGGCGTTCGGATTGAGCGAACCGGGTGCCGGATCGGATGCCGGTGGAACGCGCACGTTCGCCTCCAAAGTCGAGGGCGGTTACCGGGTGAATGGTTCGAAATGCTGGATCACCAACGGCGGCGTTTGTTCAACGATGGTATTTACTGCCCGTACCTCGCGCGAATCCGGAGTCAAAGGAATAACCTCATTTATTCTAAAACAAGGAACCCCGGGATTCATAGTGGGCAAGAAGGAAAATAAGCTAGGAGTAAGAGGCTCGGATACTCGAGTATTACACTTCGAAGATATGTTTGTCCCCGAATCTGACCGACTGGGTGAGGAAGGTCAGGGATTCAAACAATTCATGATAACGCTTGACGGCGGGCGGGTATCGATAGCCGCCATGGCTCTGGGAATCGCTCAAGGGGCGTATGACGTGGCTATCAAATATGCCACGCGGCGCAGGCAATTCGGCCAGGCGATCGCCGGCTTCCAAGCTGTAGCATTCAAGCTGGCTGATATGGCGACGCAGATACAGGCCGCCAGACATCTGGTGTATCATGCGGCCGTATTGAAAGATCAGCCGGGCGTGCGTTTTTCCAAAGAGTCGGCGATGGCCAAATTGTATGCGTCGGAAGTCGCCAATTTCGTAACGTATAGTGCAATCGGCATACTTGGTGCGGCGGGGTATTCAGAAGATTATCCGGTGGAAAGAATGTATCGCGATGCGAAACTTTGCGAGATCGGCGAGGGAACATCCGAAATCCAGCGAATAGTTATATCCAGAATACTGACAGAGGAAGCGATGGAATCGGTTTCCGATTTCGGAATGCCTGTTGGAAAGACAATCTGACAGCCGGAATCGTTTGAAAAGACAATGACCTAAAATCTCGGGCAATTGGTGACCTATACATAAGGCTGAAGCTTCATTTATTACTCCTTGCAAAAAACGGCCGATAATGAATTAGTGGAACATGAGGATATATTCTAAAAACCATTCGACATACCCTCGCATAGGCGATTCGCCGGAACAGCAGCGTTTAAGACGAGCCTATCATCGGCTTGATTCGGGGAAAATCAGCCAAACGGAATTCAACTCGGTTCTCGATGAAACCGTAAAATCGGCGATTGATGAGCAGATCAGGTCAGGAGTTGACTTCGTGACCGACGGACTTATCCGCGCCTATGATCCGGTATCGCATGTCGCATCGAGAATCGATGGATTCGAATCGGGCGGTTTGCTGCGATTTTTCGATACGAACTTTTATTATCGTCAACCCGAATTGGTGCATATGCCCCGATCCAGAGGAGCGCTATTTATCGAAGATTTTGAATTTGTTCGAACGGTATCCGGAGACAAGGCCAGCCAAACGATGATGGGACCATTTTCGCTGTTGAGGTTGGCGAAGCTCAGCTTGGATTTTGAAGCTGCTCTTGAATCGCTTGCATTAATCTACGGGGAGGAACTTCAGAGGCTGAAAACGGCCGGGGCGAAACTGGTTCAAATCGATGAGCCATGTTTGCTGAATGATTTCGGCGGATTCGACTTTCTTGCCGAGGCTTACCGGGTGATAATGAATAAGTTCGATTGTCCGGAGATAATTCTGGCGTTTTATTTTGGAAACTCCGTTCCGCTGGTCGATAAACTGAATTCGCTTCCGGTCGACGGTTTTGCTTTCGATTTCACCTACTCTCCAGGCTTGGAGGAAATGTTGCGTGGATTTGACTTTGATCTTGGCATCGGCATTGTCGATTGTCGGAATACCCAGATGGAGAATCTTCATGAGCTTGCCGGCCGGGTCGAAAGACTGATGCGAAACCTCAAATCCGATAAATTATATGTTATGCCTTCCTGCGGGCTCGAGTTTTTGCCCCGCGACAGAGCTTTCGATAAACTGAAATTGTGCGCCGACCTTTCGGCTGTTCTTAAGGGAGGTGCCGGTGCGTGACAAATTGAAGTCGCTCGAAATCAATCTGCCGCTGTTGCCGACCAGCAGCGTCGGATCTTTCCCAAAACCCGAATGGTTAATGGGAGCGCGGACCGATTTCAAAGGCGGCAAAATAGATCGTTCGAAACTGGTTGAGTTGGAAAAGCAGGCAACTGATTTCTGGATAGACTTCCAAGACGAAATCGGGATCGACGTCAGTGTCGACGGCGAGATGTACCGCGGAGATATGGTCGCTTATTTCGCGGAATTGCTCTCGGGGTTCAGCAATGGCGGTTTGGTAAGATCCTACGGCAATCGATATTATAACAAACCGATTATAACCGGTGAAATCGCATGGCCCGGGCCGTTGACGGTGAATTGGTGGAGATATGCCCAGGCAAAAACGCGCCGGCCGGTGAAAGGGATGTTAACCGGTCCATACACGATAATGGATTGGTCTTTCAATGAGTATTATCCAGACAGAAAAACCGCGGCGCTGGCATTGGCCAATTCTATCCGGAAAGAAGTGGAAGCGCTTATCGATGCCGGTTGCAAAATTATTCAAATCGATGAGCCGGCTATATCCGTTCGGCCTGATGAAATCGACACGGCGATAGAGACTATGCATGCGGTAGTCGATGGTTTGCATGCATATTTCATTACCCATATATGCTATGGAGCCTTTGAAAAGATCTATCCGCATATGCTCGATCTGCCGGTAGATAATCTTGACCTGGAAATGTCCAATTCGGATCTAGATATGCTTGATCTGTTCAACAAATACCCGTTTACCAAAGACATTTCGTTTGGCGTCGTCGATGTCCACAGTCATGTGATTGAGGATGTCGAATTGATCAAGTCACGGATAAGAAAGGCGCTCGAATATATCCCCGCCGAGCAGATATGGATCGATCCTGATTGCGGGTTGAAGACAAGAACGATCGAAGAGGCCAAGGAAAAGCTTCGCCGGGTGGTTTCGGCGGCAGCGGATATCAGAAAAGAGTTGACTTGATTCAATCGTTTCGGGGGCGATTCAGGACTTCGTAGTAAACATCTTGAGTTTTTCTGGCGATCTCCGGCCAGCTATAGTTTTCACTTACATGTATTTTCGCATTTCGAGCCATGCCGATCAGCTTTTCCCTGCGGCTTATGGCATAATTTATCATCTGTAACAGATGCGAATCGTCAGAAGAACGGAACAGCAGCCCCAATTTTCGATTTTCGGATGGCCTTACAAGCTGAATGTTTTCCGGAATGTCCGATACGAGAACCGGGACACCGTGGCTCATGGCCTCGAGAACGGCTATTGACGCTCCCTCGACGATCGAAGGTAGAACGAAAAGGGCGCTGTTGGAATACAGGGCGGATAGTTTCGAGCCGGTTACATTTCCAAGAAATACCGATTTGGGGCCGGCCGTATTTTTTAAACGAACGGCATAGTCGTCGGTAAAACAAGCCTGACCGGCTATCGCCAGCTTGTAACCCTCGATTTGTTCGATAGCCCGGCAGAGCAGATGACATCTTTTATCCTCTATCAACCTGCCCACGAAAAGCAGATATCGTCCGGGATCAAGACCGTTTTCCCTCAGCCACGATTTTTCCCGAATTCCCCAAGCCGACGGTTCATCGACGCCATTAGGAATATAAATCGCCCTTTCTTTACTTTTGATGTTTTCAAGAAAGGTGTTCGAAACGCAGATTGCTCGGTCAGATCTTTTCGAGGCGAGCCGGAAACCGAGCTTAAGGAACAAGCGGGCTACCTTGCCCCATTTCTTCTGCCGGTAATCGAGCGCATGGATGGTCGATACGACTTTTTTGCCTGTCAGTTTCGGAAGAATATTGACAAGCGAAGGACCTATCCCATGAAAATGAACTATATCAAAATCGGACAGGCCGGCTGCCAGCGACGCCAGAATCGAATGGCTGATGGCGTCCAGATGCTTGGTTCTGATGGAAGGCAGCATAACCAGTTTTACACCGCGATAACGACAGCCCGTGGGATGTTCCAAGTTCGAGAAATCGCTCATATTGCGGCAGTAATACGGGCGGCAGTAAACGGTGACTTCATGGCCGAGCCTGACAAGTTCGGCGCTGAGGTTTTCAACATGGCGCTCGACGCCGCCATAGATTGCCGGAATTCCTTTCTGGCCGATCATGGCGATTTTAAGGGGACTTTTTCGATTTATTTCCCCCGATCGTCTGATCGTTATCAAGTTGACCGGTTGTTCGTCGGTCGTTTCCGTTCCGGGACCCGGGGGAGAATCAGCGAGAATACTCTGGACGCTTTGGTTCGGGTCCGTTGCAATCGACGGTTTCAAATGAAATCTCTCCGGCTGGATCATTATCGGCAGCCGATATCATGGTTCGGCGAAAATCCTCCGGCATATTTGATTCAACCACTATAGGTTTTTTCAAATAAAGCCGGATTTTATTCGCCAAAATCCACCCCAATGTTTTGTGGGGATTGCGCAGCATATTGAAGCGAGCTGTGCCGACGAAAGCACAATCCTTTTTGCATCGGCTGACCGTATTTCTGATCGCGGCTGCCCTCGAACTGTTCCAAATATGTTCAAATGAATCTTCTTTCAGATTTCCCATAATCCATTTTTCATCGCTGCCGTTGCACGGCAGAATATTGGCGGCCGGATCGACGAAAAACAGATCCGTGCCGGCTGTGCATATGCCCTGCCGACTCTGCCAATATTTGATATAATTGTAGATACGGGCGTTGAAATAGGCTCTCAGCCAATCCTTGACTCGCATGCGAAAACCGCTCCGCCGCGATGTAAGCAAGACAGCGATAAATTTATTCAATTCATCGAGAACCATTTCCCTTTTTTCGATCGCGTTATCGGATTTGTGAAAGTACCAGGAGTTGTGCATGGTCGATTGGGCATACTCGACTCCAAGACCGGCAGCCAATTCATAGAGGCTTAATAGATCCTCGACGTTTTTATCACAGATTACGATTGAAAATCCCAAGTCTTTGACCTTGGTTTTTTTCAATTCAAGCATGCTCCTCAGGGCATGATCGAATCCGTGCCGTGTCCCGCGAAGCCGGTCGTTGAGCGCCGGCAATCCTTCGAGGCTGATCCTTATCATGACACGAGGGAACTTTTCGGCGATCCGAACCAATCTTTCCGTATAATAACCGTTTGTGCTGATTTCCACTTTTCTGCACTTACGATAAACGATCTTGATCAATTCTTCGATATCGTCGCGCAGCATCGGCTCTCCGCCGCTGACGTTTATTCTGCCCAGTCCATCCGGCAATTTTGAAATCGTGTCAAGATCAATTTCCTCCTCCGCACGCGAGGGATATTTCCAAATATTGCACATATGACATCTGGCGTTACAGCGGAACGTTGATATGATGCAGGCATTCATGGCTGTAAATTACCCAAGCTGTGTTATTGCCCAGCTCTCCCCTTTTTTCGGATTTGCGTATGAGACAACATTACTGTTATCGAGCGCTTCCAGATAAATCTTTATAATGTTTCGATAATGATTTTCAGCTGAGTAATATTGCCGGAACTTATCAACTCCTTTTGACCCCATATCGATTGCCAGATCCCGATCGGAGGCCAATCGATTGATACAGTCTGTAAGTGAATCCGCATTGCCGGGTTCGAATAGTAAGCCATTCACTCCATGTTCGACCATTTCCGGTATGCCGCCCATATTTGAGGCAATCACCGGTTTGGCGCAGGCCATGGCCTCGATAATCGAATACGGCAGATTCTCGAAACAAATCGAAGGCAGAATCAAAGCTAAGCAGCCAGCCATATATTTCTTTACGGTTTCCGGCGGCTGATAACCGATCGACTCTACATTTTCGAGTTGATTGGTTTCAATAAACGAATCAAGGTCATTTTTGTTCGGACCGTCTCCAATCACGACGAATTTGATATGCCGTAACCTGCGTAACGCCTCCAGAAGAGTCTGTATTCCCTTTTCGGTCGAAAGACGACCGGCATACAAAAAGTAATCGCCATTGGATACCGTATAATCTGAATCTGGCAGAAATAGAGGCACATGGGCGATTCGATCCGGCGGGATTTTGCTTTCGATCATGAGCCGGGCCATGAACGAACTCGGGCAAATGAATTTGTCAACGTATTTCGATAGTTTCCAGGGATTATAAACTGCGCACTCAAGCGCGGCAAGAAGGCTTGCCCCCAACGATCCTTTCTTGCACCGATTTGCGACCGCGTAATAATATTTGCCTGTGGAGCATTTCAGGCATATGCGATCGTTATGCAAAAAAGTATGGTCAGGGCAAAGCAGATTGTAATCATGTAGAGTCCAGACGACGGGGATCGAATTTTGAACTGCCGGGCCGATAATCGCCGGAGTCAACTGATGGTGAATATTCTGTAGATGGACGATATCCGGCTTGAAATCATCGATCAGCCGGCTGAACAGCTTGACGGCGTTTCGATTGATGACCGAGCGTGTCAAGACCCGCACGACGGCAGCAGGATTCATTTTCCGCAGTTCTTCGCGGAAATCGATGTGCTCGACGAAATATCTTTCATATTCCGAAAAAATATTGTCCGGATGATGCATCGAGAAAGGCGCAACCTCGTGCCCGTTGTTTTCGAGAAGCTGTTTCAGTCGCAGCGTGTATTGACAATCACCGCCTCTCGGATAGTAATATTTATTGGCGATAGCGATTCTCATGAGTTTCCTTTATCCGATAGGCTCAAGGCCATTCCGCAGAACAACCATATAATTAAGGCCTGATTGCGATACATGAGGTTGGAACAGGCGAGATTCTGAACCGCCAAGGCGACCAATATGCCGACGGCGGCAAGGAGAATCGCCCGGTGAAACGATGATTTCTTCAATTTCATGGAGCCCGATGCGATGAGGCCGATTTTCAGGAAAACAGCGATCAAGATGATCAATCCAAGTAGGCCGACCTGTGTCAGAATTGCAACATAACCCATATCATGGACGAACGTAGCTGGAAGTTCGTCAAGTCCCAATTGAGGGGCTTTGGCGAGTGCTCTTTCGCTCTGCATTTCAACGGATATAGGCATGAACGTGCCCGGCCCCAATCCAAGAAACGTGTTCGTTCGCAAAACTGCCGGGGCAACATAAAAAAGGGCATAAAGCCGGCCGGCATCGCGCATGGTTTCGTAATAATCGGATGAAAACACTACAAACAGCCTGTTTGCAATGCCGAAATCTTCACCAATTCCCCCGGGATTGATGGCCGGGGCGGCAACAATCAGGATGACCAGAAGCAGCGCAGGTACGGAGAAATAGGCAAGGCGATACTTATGACGGACGCAAATGAGGATCGCTCCGATGCCGGCATATGCGGCAAGCCAGGATATGCGTGAAGAAGTCAAAATCAGCGCCGCAACAATTGCTATGAGCGATACCAGACGGCCGGTAAAGCGATGCCCTTGTGTATAAAGAGCAACAATCAAACACAAACCGAACGAAAGATAATTGCCGAGATCATTTTTTCGCGAAAACGAGCCCGTAAATCTGGTATGATACGATCCCGCCTGGATATCCTCTCCCCTAATCAGTTTGCCGCCTACCACAACCTCGCGCGGGCGGAATATCTCTGTCAGGTATTCATTGTCGATCGCCTGTCCTATGCAGATGATCGCCTGCAGAGTGCACATGATTATTAATATTTTCGTCGCTTTAGCGATAAGCATATCTCGCTTGCGGGAGGCATAAACGATATAAAATATCGGGATATATCTGATATAATTCCGCAATACCTGAACACTGTCAATCGGTGATACGGCGTTAAGGATCGTGGAAACGATCCAGACGACCAAGAACCCCAACAGCAATTTGTCGATAATATTGAGTTTCAGGATACTGCTCCTGCCGGCATTGCGAACGATCGCTGCAATCATGTAAATGAATAGACAGGCTTCCCAGTAATAACGCGCCGGCGCATAGAGGGAATCCGGCAACAGTTTGAGAAATAGTTCCTCGAAGGGAAGATATAGAAGCAGGAATAATACGAATAACTCCTGATTTTTCCAGAAATACAAGGCGATCAAAATGCCCAAAACGGCCGCCAACATAGAGGGAGCGAAATTCAACCCCAAACCCATTATGATCGCGGCGGCCGCAATTATCGCCGGATTATCGGCAAGTTGATATTTGGCGCTCAGGATATTTATCATTTCTCTTCATTCCGGCCGCGTTTCCGACCGGCTTATCGAGCAGTTCGCAAAACAGTTCGTAATATCTTTCGGTTACCCTGTCATAGCTCATGTTATTCCGTACATAGTCCATGACGTTTTCCGATAGGCGTCGCCTCAATTCGGGGCGGCAGGCCAGCATTCGCAATCTATCGGCTATCAAATCGGGCCGTCGGGGGGGAATGATCAAGGCAGTTTCGCCGTCTTTAAGCGGCACGGCTGATTCCCAGCCGCCTATACCGATTATGATCGGCAAGCCGCTGGCCATGCTTTCCGCCAGTACGGTCGAGAACCCCGGCAGATTGGTCACGTCGGGGAACACCGCTATGTCCGATGCGGCATAATATTGAGGCATATCGACATTGGGTATCATGCCGGTAACGGCAACGTTGTCCAACCGCAGACGGCGAAAATGATCGTTGAAAGCGACTGCCTGATCTGATTCGAGGTTTCCTCCGACAAACATGAACACAAATTTTTCGCTCGACGGAGCCGAACGCAAAACGGCTGCCGCATCGAGCAAATATTTCGCTCCCTTATTGGTCGACAGCCTTCCGAAATACGACACGACGAGCTTATCGCGAAGCCGGTAACGGTCCCTGATTTTACTTCCATCGATTCGACTATTGAAACGTTCGATATCCACAGGTTTCGGAATCACTCTGATCAAATCCGGATTCAGGCGATATTTATCTATAAAACGTCTCTTGCCGGCCTCGTTGTAGGTGATGACGGCGGCGGCCCTTCTGGCGATCATCTTTTCAAATGGCATAACCAGTTTGTGTTTTAGGGTCAGCTTAGGCATGATATCGCCGCAATCAATATAGACAAGCGGGATGAACAGTCTGTAAGCGGCCAACGCAGTCATGTAGGATCTGGGGGTCAGCGTCAGGTAGGGGTTTTCCAATATCAGGTCGGGTTTCCAGCGGATTACCTCGCGGGCCAAACCGGGCGTATAGCGGAAAAAACCGCCGAGGCTGATATTTCCCCGGCGATGAAATATCATCCTGCTTTTCATCAGTAAGAGATAATAGGAATCCGGCAAATGGCCGATATGCTTGGCTGGAAAATATTTATCTTTGAAAATCCGGGAATCGGCTGGACTGGCGATATCGGTACCGAAATGAACGATTTCGGCCCCGTATCTTTGGCATAGAAGCTTGCCTATCCGCAGATCCTTGTCTCCGCGATAGAGCTCCACAAATTCATGCGACAGTGCCAAGCGCAGTCGTTCAGGATTTTTTACTGGGACAGGATAGGCGGAAATATCAGCTGAATGGATTACCGGCATAATTCCTCCAAATCCCGGATTCTCTTGGATCGTTCCTCATTTGTCTGGGTTGTCCTTTCGCAGGTGGTACAAGCGGCTTTCGAAGCAGCGGCACCTTCTCCGGAACCTTCGATGAAAATCTGATACCAAAATTCAAGATTGATCAAAGCCCACAACAATGTTTCCCGGGAAACGCCGGGTACCAGCCATTTTTGCCGCGATCTTAAAAAACCGCTGATTTTCGGCTCGTTCAGGAGGTTTCTTTTGCGGAGATTTTCAGAGCAGGCGATTTGGTTTATGAAATCGCTCAATTCGTTTTCGAACCATATTCCGATCGGTGTGGCAAAGCCGATTTTTTTCCTATTTTTTTTGATAGGCTCGGGCAGGATATCGGCCACGGCCTCCAGAAAGACCGATTTCGGTTTCAGCCCGCCAAGTTTGATTTCCGATGGGATTTTCAGCGAATACTCGACAAGCCGAACATCGAGCAGAGGCACTCTCGATTCGAGTGACCAAGCCATGCTGGTTCGATCTTCAATTTGAAGAAGCGCCGGCAGATAATACTGCAGATCAAACCACGACATGGCATTAGCCAAACAATCGGTTTCGAACGAATTGATCAGCTCAACGGCGGCGGCAAGCGGATCGTAATTTTTATGCTCCTTAAGCAGGTAGCCAGCGAAATATTTTTCCAGCCCGAACAGTCTTGCCGATGACAGGGCATATCGTTCGGAAAATAGCGATCTTTTCCTTTTAAGAATCCAGCCTGCCAGCCCGCCGAGGCCGTAGCTGAGCCAATAATGATATAGCAGCGAGGGAATGGATTTTCCGGCAATCGCTCTATCCGCTCGCCCGGTCACGAATTTGTCCTCGATGATGGTCCTGAGGTAACGCGGATAGCCCAAGAACACTTCATCACCGCCTTGACCGCCAAGCACGACTTTCAATTTCGACGCCGCCAATTTCGAAACCATGAATTGGGGGAATACCCCTGGTCCCACCGAGGGGTAATCACAGACGCGCAAAATATCTCGGATGTACTTCTTGAAATCCTCGGCTGACGGAGTTACCACGTGAAGCCGCGTTTTTAGTTCTCTGGAGGATGCCCTTGCCAGCGGCAGTTCATCATAGCTGCCGGCATTCTTGAATCTTCCGGTAAAGCTATGTATCCGATCTCCATGCATGCGCGAAACCAAAGAAGCGATCGTTGTGGAATCTACACCGCCGGATAAATGAGTGCCGATTTCCACGTCACTGCGCATCTGCAAACGAACGGCATCCGTGATCAGCTCTCTGACCCCATCGGCCGCCTGTTGCCGACTTATCGAAAGATCCGGGCACAAATCCGGTTTCCAATATCGCCGTAACCTGATTCCGGTCTTGCCCACGGTCATCGAATACCCGGGCGGTAATGATTTTATATCTTTGAACAGCGTGCGGTCTCCAAGATAGAATAGAAACATGAGATAATCCAGCATCGCCTTGTAGTCTGGCTCGGCCGGAATATCATCCCAACACAAGATCGATTTTATTTCAGAAGCGAAAACGAATTTCTTCGGGTCATGATAATAATAAAAAGGTTTAACCCCAAGATGATCGCGGGCGCAAAACAAAGTTTTGCTTTTGCGGTCGAATATCGAAAACGCAAAAATGCCGTTGAAATACTTGACGCAGTCCGGGCCATACTCGAGGAAAGCATTGAGGATTACTTCGGTATCACCCGATGTCCGGAAATCGTATCCTTTGTTCATGAGATCTTTGCGCAGCTCTACGTAATTATAGATTTCTCCGTTAAATATGATCAGGCAACGATCGGATTTATCGGCCATCGGTTGATGACCGCCGGCAATATCGATAACGGAAAGCCTCACATGACCGAAATATATATCCTCGTCGATTTCAAATTGCCGTCTGTGTTGATTCAAACGGCGCACGGCGCCGGTGTCGGATTTGGCAAAGACTATACCCCAATCGTCCGGTCCACGATGCTTGATCGATTCGAGCGAACTGAGGGCACTTTGGTATATGATTTTTTCGCCGCTCAGATTATATCGGCCAGTGATTCCGCACATAAAGGCAAATCCGCAGGGCTTGAGCTAGCCGGTTTTTTCGGTGCCAGCTGCATCGCTCACCGATTCCTGATCCATGCTAAATCGATTTTTCGTTATCGCTTCTTGACCAAGAGAAGATGGCTTTTTCAGGCGCAGGATTTTGAAGCTTTCCGGGATGCGATTATCGATAGTCAGCAAACCGATAGAAATCAATGCTCCAAGCAAAAAGCCCATAAGCGAAATCCTCAACCTTGCCGGCGAACTCTTGATCGTCGGCGGTCGGGCGATATCGAGCACCTGAACGATGGGAGATTCTATTTTCTCCCGTATCGCCGCCAGTTCGTGTTGCTGGGCGAGCGTAAGATATAGCTGAGATTTCAATTCAACCTCTCTTGCCAGCCTGCTTTCGAGAAGTATCAATTCGGGATCGACCGCCGGCGGTCGATCCCGAATTGATACTTCTCGAAAGCAGGCTGGCAAGAGAGGTTGAATTGAAATCTCAGCTATATCTTACGCTCGCCCAGCAACACGAACTGGCGGCGATACGGGAGAAAATAGAATCTCCCATCGTTCAGGTGCTCGATATCGCCCGACCGCCGACGATCAAGAGTTCGCCGGCAAGGTTGAGGATTTCGCTTATGGGCTTTTTGCTTGGAGCATTGATTTCTATCGGTTTGCTGACTATCGATAATCGCATCCCGGAAAGCTTCAAAATCCTGCGCCTGAAAAAGCCATCTTCTCTTGGTCAAGAAGCGATAACGAAAAATCGATTTAGCATGGATCAGGAATCGGTGAGCGATGCAGCTGGCACCGAAAAAACCGGCTAGCTCAAGCCCTGCGGATTTGCCTTTATGTGCGGAATCACTGGCCGATATAATCTGAGCGGCGAAAAAATCATATACCAAAGTGCCCTCAGTTCGCTCGAATCGATCAAGCATCGTGGACCGGACGATTGGGGTATAGTCTTTGCCAAATCCGACACCGGCGCCGTGCGCCGTTTGAATCAACACAGACGGCAATTTGAAATCGACGAGGATATATATTTCGGTCATGTGAGGCTTTCCGTTATCGATATTGCCGGCGGTCATCAACCGATGGCCGATAAATCCGATCGTTGCCTGATCATATTTAACGGAGAAATCTATAATTACGTAGAGCTGCGCAAAGATCTCATGAACAAAGGATACGATTTCCGGACATCGGGTGATACCGAAGTAATCCTCAATGCTTTCCTCGAGTATGGCCCGGACTGCGTCAAGTATTTCAACGGCATTTTTGCGTTTTCGATATTCGACCGCAAAAGCAAAACTTTGTTTTGCGCCCGCGATCATCTTGGGGTTAAACCTTTTTATTATTATCATGACCCGAAGAAATTCGTTTTCGCTTCTGAAATAAAATCGATCTTGTGTTGGGATGATATTCCGGCCGAGCCAGACTACAAGGCGATGCTGGATTATCTCATGTTTCTATTCTATCTTGGAGACCGCACGCTGTTCAAAGATATAAAATCATTACCGCCCGGGTATTCGATGACCGTGGGCAAGACCGGAATCAGGTTACGGCGATATTGGAAACCGGATTTGTGCCCGGATCTTTCGATAAGTCGGCAACAGGCGGCCGATGGGGTCAGAGAGCTGATCACGGATGCCGTTCGTTTGCAGATGCGCAGTGACGTGGAAATCGGCACTCATTTATCCGGCGGTGTAGATTCCACAACGATCGCTTCTTTGGTTTCGCGCATGCATGGAGATCGGATACATAGCTTTACCGGAAGATTCAAGAATGCCGGCAGCTATGATGAACTGCCGCTGGCAAGGGCATCCTCCAGAGAACTAAAAACGCGGCTTCACGTGGTAACTCCGTCAGCCGAGGATTTCAAGAAGTACATCCGAGATATTTTGCGCGTCTGTGATTACCCCTCGGTGGGACCAGGGGTATTCCCCCAATTCATGGTTTCGAAATTGGCGGCGTCGAAATTGAAAGTCGTGCTTGGCGGTCAAGGCGGTGATGAAGTGTTCTTGGGCTATCCGCGTTACCTCAGGACCATCATCGAGGACAAATTCGTGACCGGGCGAGCGGATAGAGCGATTGCCGGAAAATCCATTCCCTCGCTGCTATATCATTATTGGCTCAGCTACGGCCTCGGCGGGCTGGCAGGCTGGATTCTTAAAAGGAAAAGATCGCTATTTTCCGAACGATATGCCCTGTCATCGGCAAGACTGTTCGGGCTGGAAAAATATTTCGCTGGCTACCTGCTTAAGGAGCATAAAAATTACGATCCGCTTGCCGCCGCCGTTGAGCTGATCAATTCGTTCGAAACCGATTGTTTGGCTAATGCCATGTCGTGGTTTGATCTGCAGTATTATCTGCCGGCGCTTCTTCAAATTGAAGATCGAACCAGCATGGCTTGGTCACTCGAATCGAGAGTGCCTCTGCTCGATGTTCGGCTTGTCGAGTATTCGCTGAAAATCCCATCGGAAATCAAACTTGGCGGGCTGAAACCGAAATCGGTCTTTCTGGAGGCCGTGGCCGATATCCTGCCCGAGCCTATCAAAAAAAATAGGAAAAAAATCGGCTTTGCCACACCGATCGGAATATGGTTCGAAAACGAATTGAGCGATTTCATAAACCAAATCGCCTGCTCTGAAAATCTCCGCAAAAGAAACCTCCTGAACGAGCCGAAAATCAGCGGTTTTTTAAGATCGCGGCAAAAATGGCTGGTACCCGGCGTTTCCCGGGAAACATTGTTGTGGGCTTTGATCAATCTTGAATTTTGGTATCAGATTTTCATCGAAGGTTCCGGAGAAGGTGCCGCTGCTTCGAAAGCCGCTTGTACCACCTGCGAAAGGACAACCCAGACAAATGAGGAACGATCCAAGAGAATCCGGGATTTGGAGGAATTATGCCGGTAATCCATTCAGCTGATATTTCCGCCTATCCTGTCCCAGTAAAAAATCCTGAACGACTGCGCTTGGCACTGTCGCATGAATTTGTGGAGCTCTATCGCGGAGACAAGGATCTGCGGATAGGCAAGCTTCTATGCCAAAGATACGGGGCCGAAATCGTTCATTTCGGTACCGATATCGCCAGTCCAGCCGATTCCCGGATTTTCAAAGATAAATATTTTCCAGCCAAGCATATCGGCCATTTGCCGGATTCCTATTATCTCTTACTGATGAAAAGCAGGATGATATTTCATCGCCGGGGAAATATCAGCCTCGGCGGTTTTTTCCGCTATACGCCCGGTTTGGCCCGCGAGGTAATCCGCTGGAAACCCGACCTGATATTGGAAAACCCCTACCTGACGCTGACCCCCAGATCCTACATGACTGCGTTGGCCGCTTACAGACTGTTCATCCCGCTTGTCTATATTGATTGCGGCGATATCATGCCTAAGCTGACCCTAAAACACAAACTGGTTATGCCATTTGAAAAGATGATCGCCAGAAGGGCCGCCGCCGTCATCACCTACAACGAGGCCGGCAAGAGACGTTTTATAGATAAATATCGCCTGAATCCGGATTTGATCAGAGTGATTCCGAAACCTGTGGATATCGAACGTTTCAATAGTCGAATCGATGGAAGTAAAATCAGGGACCGTTACCGGCTTCGCGATAAGCTCGTCGTGTCGTATTTCGGAAGGCTGTCGACCAATAAGGGAGCGAAATATTTGCTCGATGCGGCAGCCGTTTTGCGTTCGGCTCCGTCGAGCGAAAAATTTGTGTTCATGTTTGTCGGAGGAAACCTCGAATCAGATCAGGCAGTCGCTTTCAACGATCATTTTCGCCGTCTGCGGTTGGACAACGTTGCCGTTACCGGCATGATACCCAATGTCGATATGCCTCAATATTATGCCGCATCGGACATAGCGGTGTTCCCCGACGTGACCAATCTGCCGGGGTTCTCGACCGTACTGGCGGAAAGCATGGCCAGCGGCTTGCCGATCATAATCGGTATAGGCGGCTGGGAATCAGCCGTGCCGCTTAAAGACGGCGAAACTGCCTTGATCATTCCCCCCCGACGGCCCGATTTGATAGCCGATAGATTGCGAATGCTGGCCTGCCGCCCCGAATTGAGGCGACGCCTATCGGAAAACGTCATGGACTATGTACGGAATAACATGAGCTATGACAGGGTAACCGAAAGATATTACGAACTGTTTTGCGAACTGCTCGATAAGCCGGTCGGAAACGCGGCCGGAATGAAGAGAAATGATAAATATCCTGAGCGCCAAATATCAACTTGCCGATAATCCGGCGATAATTGCGGCCGCCGCGATCATAATGGGTTTGGGGTTGAATTTCGCTCCCTCTATGTTGGCGGCCGTTTTGGGCATTTTGATCGCCTTGTATTTCTGGAAAAATCAGGAGTTATTCGTATTATTCCTGCTTCTATATCTTCCCTTCGAGGAACTATTTCTCAAACTGTTGCCGGATTCCCTCTATGCGCCGGCGCGTTATTACTGGGAAGCCTGTCTATTCATTTACATGATTGCAGCGATCGTTCGCAATGCCGGCAGGAGCAGTATCCTGAAACTCAATATTATCGACAAATTGCTGTTGGGGTTCTTGGTCGTCTGGATCGTTTCCACGATCCTTAACGCCGTATCACCGATTGACAGTGTTCAGGTATTGCGGAATTATATCAGATATATCCCGATATTTTATATCGTTTATGCCTCCCGCAAGCGAGATATGCTTATCGCTAAAGCGACGAAAATATTAATAATCATGTGCACTCTGCAGGCGATCATCTGCATAGGACAGGCGATCGACAATGAATACCTGACAGAGATATTCCGCCCGCGCGAGGTTGTGGTAGGCGGCAAACTGATTAGGGGAGAGGATATCCAGGCGGGATCGTATCATACCAGATTTACGGGCTCGTTTTCGCGAAAAAATGATCTCGGCAATTATCTTTCGTTCGGTTTGTGTTTGATTGTTGCTCTTTATACACAAGGGCATCGCTTTACCGGCCGTCTGGTATCGCTCATAGCAATTGTTGCGGCGCTGATTTTGACTTCTTCACGCATATCCTGGCTTGCCGCATATGCCGGCATCGGAGCGATCCTCATTTGCGTCCGTCATAAGTATCGCCTTGCCTATTTCTCCGTACCTGCGCTGCTTCTGGTCATCCTGATTGTTGCCGCCCCGGCCATCAATCCCGGGGGAATTGGTGAAGATTTCGGCATTGCAAACAGGCTGTTTGTAGTGTTTTCATCCGATTATTACGAAACCATGCGCGATGCCGGCCGGCTTTATGCCCTTTTTTATGTTGCCCCGGCAGTTTTGCGAACGAACACGTTTCTTGGATTGGGGCCGGGCACGTTCATGCCTATATCCGTTGAAATGCAGAGCGAAAGAGCACTCGCCAAAGCCCCTCAATTGGGACTTGACGAACTTCCAGCTACGTTCGTCCATGATATGGGTTATGTTGCAATTCTGACACAGGTCGGCCTACTTGGATTGATCATCTTGATCGCTGTTTTCCTGAAAATCGGCCTCATCGCATCGGGCTCCATGAAATTGAAGAAATCATCGTTTCACCGGGCGATTCTCCTTGCCGCCGTCGGCATATTGGTCGCCTTGGCGGTTCAGAATCTCGCCTGTTCCAACCTCATGTATCGCAATCAGGCCTTAATTATATGGTTGTTCTGCGGAATGGCCTTGAGCCTATCGGATAAAGGAAACTCATGAGAATCGCTATCGCCAATAAATATTACTATCCGAGAGGCGGTGATTGTCAATACACGCTGCGACTGAAACAGCTTCTCGAAAACAACGGGCACGAGGTTGCGCCTTTCTCGATGCATCATCCGGACAATATTTTTTCGGAATATGAAAGATATTTCGTCGAGCACATCGATTTCCGCGAAGAACTGCGGAAAATGAATCCTGCTGCCGTCGTGCGGGTCTTGACACGCTCGGTCATCAATCGAAACGCCGTCAAGCTGTTCAGCCGGCTGATCGATGATTTCAAGCCGGATATCGTCCATCTACAGAATATTCACCATCAGTTGACTCCGGCGATTATCGGCCCGGCAGTTCAAAATTCGATCCCCGTCGTCTGGACTCTACATGATTACAATCTGCTTTGCCCTGACCATACTTTTTTGCATAACGATCGCATATGCCTGAAATGCTCCACAGGCAAATATTATTACGCGGTCGCAAATCGGTGCAAGAAAGGATCGTTGGGGGCAAGCCTTCTTGCCGCGCTTGAGTGCGCAGTTTATAATCCCTGGAAACTATCGAAATACGTTGACAAATTCATTTGCCCGAGTTCGTTCATGGCCCGGCTCATGATCGAAAGCAAAATCCCGCCGGATCGAATCGCCCATGTGCCTCTATTTCTGCCAGATTCAGATTATACGGTATCCAATGGCGATTACTTTTTGTATGCCGGTCGTCTTTCGACCGAAAAGGGAATACAGACTCTTCTGGAGGCGTTACGCAGGTTACGGCATATCAAATTCGTCGTGATTGGAGACGGTCCGAACAAAAATGACCTTGATTCGTTTATTGAAACCAATCAACTCGAAAATGTAGAGTCGATCGGTTATCAGCCGCCGGAAACCGTAAAGAAATATATGGCTGGCTGCTTAGCTTTGATTCTGCCTTCGATTTGTTTCGAGAATCTGCCGTATTCGATTATCGAGGCCATGGCCTGCGCCAAACCGGTGATTGCCTCAAATATGGGCGGCATACCGGAAATGGTCGAACATGGAGTGAATGGCTTACTATTCGAACCCGGCAATGCGGATTCACTTACAGACTGTATCAATCGATTGGCCTCCGATCGGGATCTGGCAATCGATATGGGGTCAAAAGGAGTTGATAAGTTCCGGCAATATTACTCAGCTGAAAATCATTATCGAAACATTATAAAGATTTATCTGGAAGCGCTCGATAACAGTAATGTTGTCTCATACGCAAATCCGAAAAAAGGGGAGAGCTGGGCAATAACACAGCTTGGGTAATTTACAGCCATGAATGCCTGCATCATATCAACGTTCCGCTGTAACGCCAGATGTCATATGTGCAATATTTGGAAATATCCCTCGCGTGCGGAGGAGGAAATTGATCTTGACACGATTTCAAAATTGCCGGATGGACTGGGCAGAATAAACGTCAGCGGCGGAGAGCCGATGCTGCGCGACGATATCGAAGAATTGATCAAGATCGTTTATCGTAAGTGCAGAAAAGTGGAAATCAGCACAAACGGTTATTATACGGAAAGATTGGTTCGGATCGCCGAAAAGTTCCCTCGTGTCATGATAAGGATCAGCCTCGAAGGATTGCCGGCGCTCAACGACCGGCTTCGCGGGACACGGCACGGATTCGATCATGCCCTGAGGAGCATGCTTGAATTGAAAAAAACCAAGGTCAAAGACTTGGGATTTTCAATCGTAATCTGTGATAAAAACGTCGAGGATCTATTAAGCCTCTATGAATTGGCTGCCGGTCTTGGAGTCGAGTATGCCCAATCGACCATGCACAACTCCTGGTACTTTCACAAATCCGATAACGCGATCGAAAAAAGGGAAATGGTTCTCGATGAATTGAATAAATTTATCGCTGTCTTGCTTACATCGCGGCGGAGCGGTTTTCGCATGCGAGTCAAGGATTGGCTGAGAGCCTATTTCAACGCCCGTATCTACAATTATATCAAATATTGGCAGAGTCGGCAGGGCATATGCACAGCCGGCACGGATCTGTTTTTCGTCGATCCGGCCGCCAATATTCTGCCGTGCAACGGCAGCGATGAAAAATGGATTATGGGAAATCTGAAAGAAGATTCATTTGAACATATTTGGAACAGTTCGAGGGCAGCCGCGATCAGAAATACGGTCAGCCGATGCAAAAAGGATTGTGCTTTCGTCGGCACAGCTCGCTTCAATATGCTGCGCAATCCCCACAAAACATTGGGGTGGATTTTGGCGAATAAAATCCGGCTTTATTTGAAAAAACCTATAGTGGTTGAATCAAATATGCCGGAGGATTTTCGCCGAACCATGATATCGGCTGCCGATAATGATCCAGCCGGAGAGATTTCATTTGAAACCGTCGATTGCAACGGACCCGAACCAAAGCGTCCAGAGTATTCTCGCTGATTCTCCCCCGGGTCCCGGAACGGAAACGACCGACGAACAACCGGTCAACTTGATAACGATCAGACGATCGGGGGAAATAAATCGAAAAAGTCCCCTTAAAATCGCCATGATCGGCCAGAAAGGAATTCCGGCAATCTATGGCGGCGTCGAGCGCCATGTTGAAAACCTCAGCGCCGAACTTGTCAGGCTCGGCCATGAAGTCACCGTTTACTGCCGCCCGTATTACTGCCGCAATATGAGCGATTTCTCGAACTTGGAACATCCCACGGGCTGTCGTTATCGCGGTGTAAAACTGGTTATGCTGCCTTCCATCAGAACCAAGCATCTGGACGCCATCAGCCATTCGATTCTGGCGTCGCTGGCAGCCGGCCTGTCCGATTTTGATATAGTTCATTTTCATGGGATAGGTCCTTCGCTTGTCAATATTCTTCCGAAACTGACAGGCAAAAAAGTCGTATCGACCATCCATGCGCTCGATTACCGGCAGAAGAAATGGGGCAAGGTAGCCCGCTTGTTCCTTAAGCTCGGTTTCCGGCTCGCCTCGAAAAGATCTGACCGAGCAATCTGCGTTTCGAACACCTTTCTTGAAAACATCAAAAGTAAAGAAAGGGCGATTTATATTCCTAATGGCGTCGATGAACCGTCGGCTTGGGGAATTCGGGAAAAATCGTGGCTGAGGGAAAACGGTCTTGATCCCGGACGATATCTGCTTTTCGTGGGCAGGTTGATAGAGGATAAAAGATGTCATCTGCTCTGCCGGGCTATCGAACAAATCGAGGGTTACAAGCTGGCGATAGCCGGTCAGGCTTGTTTTACCGACGACTATGCCGTTCGTTTAAAAAATACGGCCGGCCCCAAATCGGTATTTCTTGGAAATGTAACCGGCTCGAAACTATCCGCCCTGTATTCCAACAGCGCCCTTTTCGTTCTACCTTCGATCGTCGAGGGAGCGTCAATAGCCGTTCTCGAGGCCATGAGCCACGGTGTCCCGGTTCTCGTATCGGACATTCCGGAAAACATTCAGCTTGTAAGGCCATCCGAAAATCGAAAATTGGGGCTGCTGTTCCGTTCTTCTGACGATTCGCATCTGTTACAGATGATAAATTATGCCATAAGCCGCAGGGAAAAGCTGATCGGCATGGCTCGAAATGCGAAAATACATGTAAGTGAAAACTATAGCTGGCCGGAGATCGCCAGAAAAACTCAAGATGTTTACTACGAAGTCCTGAATCGCCCCCGAAACGATTGAATCAAGTCAACTCTTTTCTGATATCCGCTGCCGCCGAAACCACCCGGCGAAGCTTTTCCTTGGCCTCTTCGATCGTTCTTGTCTTCAACCCGCAATCAGGATCGATCCATATCTGCTCGGCGGGGATATATTCGAGCGCCTTTCTTATCCGTGACTTGATCAATTCGACATCCTCAATCACATGACTGTGGACATCGACGACGCCAAACGAAATGTCTTTGGTAAACGGGTATTTGTTGAACAGATCAAGCATATCTAGATCCGAATTGGACATTTCCAGGTCAAGATTATCTACCGGCAGATCGAGCATATGCGGATAGATCTTTTCAAAGGCTCCATAGCATATATGGGTAATGAAATATGCATGCAAACCATCGACTACCGCATGCATAGTCTCTATCGCCGTGTCGATTTCATCAGGCCGAACGGATATAGCCGGCTCATCGATTTGAATAATTTTGCAACCGGCATCGATAAGCGCTTCCACTTCTTTCCGGATAGAATTGGCCAATGCCAGCGCCGCGGTTTTTCTGTCTGGATAATACTCATTGAAAGACCAATCCATTATCGTGTATGGACCGGTTAACATCCCTTTCACCGGCCGGCGCGTTTTTGCCTGGGCATATCTCCACCAATTCACCGTCAACGGCCCGGGCCATGCGATTTCACCGGTTATAATCGGTTTGTTATAATATCGATTGCCGTAGGATCTTACCAAACCGCCATTGCTGAACCCCGAGAGCAATTCCGCGAAATAAGCGACCATATCTCCGCGGTACATCTCGCCGTCGACACTGACGTCGATCCCGATTTCGTCTTGGAAGTCTATCCAGAAATCAGTTGCCTGCTTTTCCAACTCAACCAGTTTCGAACGATCTATTTTGCCGCCTTTGAAATCGGTCCGCGCTCCCATTAACCATTCGGGTTTTGGGAAAGATCCGACGCTGCTGGTCGGCAACAGCGGCAGATTGATTTCGAGCGACTTCAATTTGTCACGCACCGGCACCTCCCTTAAGAACAGCCGAAAGGTCGGCGCACAATTTCAGTTTATCGAAAGCTCTGTCGCGGGGCAAAAACTCGAGCCCGCAGGAAGGCATAACATATAATTTATCGGATTTGAGGTTTCGCATCAGTCTTTCGACCCGGCCGGCAAGCTCATGAAGATTCTCCATCTGGGTATTCCGACAATCGACAATGCCGATGCCAAGATCAAAGTCAAATCCACGCAACATTTCCTCCAAGCCTGGAGAGTAGGTGAAATCGAAAGCAAAACCGTCGACCGGAAGCGAATTCAGTTTATCGACCAGCGGAACGGAGTTTCCAAAATAAAACGCCAGAATTATCTCCGGACAATCGAACTTATTCATTATCACCCGGTAAGCCTCGGCAAGAAAGTCGAATCCGCCGAAATCATTCAGCAAACATGGCTCATCGATTTGAACCAGTTTCGCCCCGGCCGTTTTCAGCCTCTGAAGTTCCTCCCCGTAGATTAATGCAAGCGATTCAAGAGCAGCTTCAAAATCCAAGCTGAGCTTCGCCAACCTCAACAGCGAAAATGGTCCCATCATCGTTTGGCTGGCCTTGTCTCCGGATACCGTTCGAACAAATTCAAAATCTTCGATAAATAGCGCTCCTCTGGATCGGGGCATATGCACCAATTCGGGTTGACGATAATAAAAGTTCGTATCGAAAAATCGCAGCAAACCGCCCGATTCGAATCCATCGATTCTCGATGCGACATGCGATACCGGATCATAGGCGCGGATAAGTCCGTCGGTCACGAAGTCAACTCCTGACCTGATCTGCTCATCAATCGCCGATTTTACGGTTTCATCGAGAACCGAGTTGAATTCCGTTTGGCTGATTTTCCCCGAATCAAGCCGATGATAGGCTCGTCTTAAACGCTGCTGTTCCGGCGAATCGCCTATGCGAGGGTATGTCGAATGGTTTTTAGAATATATCCTCATGTTCCACTAATTCATTATCGGCCGTTTTTTGCAAGGAGTAATAAATGAAGCTTCAGCCTTATGTATAGGTCACCAATTGCCCGAGATTTTAGGTCATTGTCTTTTCAAACGATTCCGGCTGTCAGATTGTCTTTCCAACAGGCATTCCGAAATCGGAAACCGATTCCATCGCTTCCTCTGTCAGTATTCTGGATATAACTATTCGCTGGATTTCGGATGTTCCCTCGCCGATCTCGCAAAGTTTCGCATCGCGATACATTCTTTCCACCGGATAATCTTCTGAATACCCCGCCGCACCAAGTATGCCGATTGCACTATACGTTACGAAATTGGCGACTTCCGACGCATACAATTTGGCCATCGCCGACTCTTTGGAAAAACGCACGCCCGGCTGATCTTTCAATACGGCCGCATGATACACCAGATGTCTGGCGGCCTGTATCTGCGTCGCCATATCAGCCAGCTTGAATGCTACAGCTTGGAAGCCGGCGATCGCCTGGCCGAATTGCCTGCGCCGCGTGGCATATTTGATAGCCACGTCATACGCCCCTTGAGCGATTCCCAGAGCCATGGCGGCTATCGATACCCGCCCGCCGTCAAGCGTTATCATGAATTGTTTGAATCCCTGACCTTCCTCACCCAGTCGGTCAGATTCGGGGACAAACATATCTTCGAAGTGTAATACTCGAGTATCCGAGCCTCTTACTCCTAGCTTATTTTCCTTCTTGCCCACTATGAATCCCGGGGTTCCTTGTTTTAGAATAAATGAGGTTATTCCTTTGACTCCGGATTCGCGCGAGGTACGGGCAGTAAATACCATCGTTGAACAAACGCCGCCGTTGGTGATCCAGCATTTCGAACCATTCACCCGGTAACCGCCCTCGACTTTGGAGGCGAACGTGCGCGTTCCACCGGCATCCGATCCGGCACCCGGTTCGCTCAATCCGAACGCCGCCAATTTGCCGCCCCGTGTAATCTCAGGCAAATATTCCTGCTTTTGTTTCTCGGTGCCGAAACGATAGATCGGATACGCGCCAAGCGAGTTGTGGGCGGCGACGATTATTCCCGTTGAAGCGCATACTCGCGACAGTTCTTCCACCGCTATAATATATGTGAGCGAATCGGTGAAAGTGCCGCCGTACTTTTTATCCACCTGCATCCCGAGTAAACCCATCTCACAAAGCCTGTCAATCAAACTCTGCGGATAGATTTGTTGGGCGTCTAACTCCGCCGCACGGGGCGATATTTCGCTTTCGGCGAATTCCCGGATCCGATTCCTGAATTCCTCGTGCTCTTTTCTTAACCACATACTCGTTTCAATCTCTTTCCTTGAAATTGGCCGTTGCTTCGTTTCAACTTCTGCCGAAATCCGCCGCCAAGTTTCGGAAAATAACCATTCTCTGCGCCTCGGATGTTCCTTCGTATATTTCTGTAACCCGTGCGTCGCGGAAATACCGCTCCACTGCGTATTCCTTCACGTAACCGTAGCCGCCGTGAATCTGCAACGCCTGATTGGCCACCCAATTGGCGGTTTCGGAGGCGAACAGTTTGGCCATCGAAGCCTCCTTTGAAACCCGACGCTTGTCTTTCAGAACCGCAGCCCGGTAGACCAATAAGCGGGCAGCATCGATTTTCATCGCCATATCGGCCAGTTTGAACTGAATCGCCTGAAAATTCGCCAGCGGCTGACCGAATTGCTGCCGCTCATGAGCATAACGAAAGGCCTCTTCATAGGCGGCTTGGGCGATTCCCACCGCCTGCGCCGCCACGGCGATTCGGCCATTATCGAGCAGGCTCAAAGCAATCTTGAATCCCTTGTTGAGCTCGCCTATCAGATTCGTCTTGGGGACCCGGCAATCGATAAACGATAATTCTCTCGTATCGGAAGGCTTCAACCCCATCTTTTTTTCGTTCTTTCCGATATTCAGCCCGGGAGTTCCTTTTTCCACCAAGAGGCAAGAGATACCTTTCGTGCCGGCCGTCTTATCGGTTCGCACGAATACGACGAAAAGGTCGGCAAATCCGGCGGAGGTCACCCACGATTTCGTGCCATTCAATACATAATATTCGCCTTGATCAACGGCCATGCATTGCAGAGACCCGGCATCGGTACCTGCACCGGGCTCGGAAAGGCTATAGGAACCGAGGATTTTGCCCGCGGCCATTCCCGGAAGATACTTCTGCTTGAGCTGATCATTGCCGTAATCGTAAATCGCCCGGCAGCATAACGAATTATGCACGGAAAGACCGATCATCACCGCCGCCGAGCCGCGAGCCAGTTCCTCCATGGCGCAGACATAAGAGAGGGTATCCAAACCCAACCCGCCGTACTTTTCGGGCAAGAGCATGCCGTAATACCCAAGCTCAGCCAGCTCCTTGAAAATCTCGTCTGGTATTTTTTCTTCTTCATCCATTTTTTCGGCGATCGGCCGCAGTTTTTTTTCGGCAAACTCGCGCGCCGCCTCGGCCATTAACTTCTGATCTTCACCAAGTTCGAAATCCATACACGTCACCTCTGACTTGAACTATTTCGTGTAAACATAAAACCCGCGGCCGCTCTTGCGACCAAGATAGCCCGCTTGCACCATTTTCCTTAGCAGCGGACAAACCCGATATTTGGGATCCAGAAAACCTTCGTGCAGCACCTCCAAAATGGCCACACAAACGTCCAGGCCGATAAAATCGGCCAACGTCAGCGGACCCATCGGATGATTCATGCCCAGCTTCATCACCATGTCGATATTCTCGGCGCTCGCCACCCCCTCCATCAAACAATAGGCCGCTTCATTGATCATCGGCATAAGCAGCCTGTTGGCGATGAATCCGGGATAATCGTTCACCTCGACGGGGGTTTTCTCGAGCTTAAGGCAGATTTCCTTAACCACCCGGCAGGTCTCGTCAGAGGTGGCCAATCCTCTGATAATCTCAACCAATTTCATCATCGGAACCGGGTTCATGAAATGCATCCCTATCACGCGATCGGGCCTGCCGGTTGCGGCCGCCAGAGCGGTAATCGGTAGTGACGACGTATTGCTCGCTATTATCGTTTGCGGGGGGCAAATTCGGTCGATCTTTTCAAGCAGGTCATTCTTTGCCGACCGATCTTCATAAATCGCTTCAACGATCAATTCTCTATCCGCGGTTTCACCGAGATCGGTCGTGGGCTTGATTCTACCCAGAATTTCCGGAATTTTCTCTGAAGCGATGACCCCCTTTTTGGCTTGTCTTTCGAGGTTTCCCCTTATGGTCGCCAGCGCGCGATCGAGATATTCTTTTTTAATGTCGACCAGCAAAACATCGTATCCATACTGCGCAAAAACATGGGCGATTCCGTTTCCCATCGTCCCACCGCCGATCACCCCTATTCTATTCACTACTCCATCCTCCAATGATTGCAAGAGTTTCCGAATTCAGGCACATGCCCGTATCCCATACGTGAAATTTTTCACGGAGTTATTCTAATAAAACGCGGAATTTAAGTAAACACTTTTCTGTCATCAGCCTATTAAAGTCGGATTCAACACCCCCGATGCTCCGTTCTTCACTCGATTTATCGGCATTTATCGACATTGATGCTTCCATCCGACGGAAGATTGGGAGATCGAAGGCGTTTCTGGTTCAAGATGATTGGAAACGACGGATGGAAATCTTTAGGCCGGTCGGTTTTGTAGCCGAACCGGAAGCGCATTTTGCCTGATCAAAAAAAGTACACATTTCAAAAATTGAACACCCGTGCACCTTTTCTTTGCGGCACCGGCTTTCGCCTCAAGCGAAAACGCACGAGTTACTCATTGATCGACAACAGGCTGCGTCGATGTTGAGATTCGAAACGATCGGGCACGGCTTTTTCTATGTTGTTTGCCGGAAGGAGACAACATGCACGCGCACGCCTTAATCTCTGATTTATTCAAGTATAACACGGCCTATCTGACGAAAAAACTGGCCGTCATAGACAGGGCAAAGCTTTTCGTCAGGCCGAATCATACCATGAATCCGATAATCTGGATTTTTGGCCATATCGTTTTTTGCAGATCGGAGATGCTCGAGTCGATAGGAATTGGTTCGCAGTCGCCCGATCTGGCGGATTTCTTCGCCTCCGGCACGTTTCCACTCAACGATCCTGCGGAGTATCCTCATTTCGATGACCTCGTGGCTCATTACGGCACGTTTGGTGAAAAGCTTTGCGAGGCGCTGACCAAAGGCGGCGAAGAACTGTTGAACCGGCGGTGCTGGGGAAAATACGATACGGTAGGGAAGACGATCGTTGCAGGTTACATTCACGAATCGAATCATATCGGCCAGATAAGCAATACTTTGATATTCGCGGAAAAAACGGCTACCGGTCAATCGCGTATGAATTTATCCACGCGCCGCAAGAATAGCACGGGCAAAATACTGCTCGATGGATTGAAATCCGTGTTGACGGTAAAATAGAAAGGAGAAGTAATGCTTCCGGCGCTGATTATATTAATCAACGTGGCGTTGACGATTTTGCTGATTCGCAGCGTATTTGAGAGTTGATTCCGCGTTTCATTGACTTTTCCGGCTCATCGATACGAAAGGTAGATGCCGCACTTGCAGCATGGTGCGATCGGCTCATCAGATTTCCGAACGAACATTTTCCGCGCCTTGATGAACGATTCTGAATTCCAAGCTTCCGGAAATCTATCGCGGCCAAGATCGGAAAAGTCATCACCGACGTCGTAAACGAAACAACAGGGGGAGATTGTCATATCCCAGTTCACGACAGGGGATTTCCACAGATGAAAACAGCGTCGCCCCCTTTGACCGACCGGTATATCAAGGCCGATGCCGCTTTCATTTAACCGATGATCCTCTATCCATTGTCTCGCCATTTCAATATCGGAGCCGTATCCCAAAGGCAGGAGCATATCGACGACCCTGTATGAATCAATTTTCATTTTGAGGCAAAGATTTGCCAGATATTTCACCTCTTCCGCATTCCTGCGATGCTTCACGAATATCAATTCTATGACGGGTCGGCACCGCCCGCTTTTACTTTTCGCCTCGACCAGTTTCGCCAAGTTATCGATCACAGTTTCGAAGCATCCACCCTTGCGATACAGGGAATAGGTGCCCTCCTGAATTCCATCGAATGAAACGAGCAACCTATCTAAACCGCTCGAAACCAACTCATCTGCCTTTACGGAATCGATGGTGACATTTAGATTGCTGCTGGCCGAAACGACCAATCCTGCGGCTTTGGCGACCGCGCAATATCGAGCGAAATCGGGCAATCTCAACGGTTCGCCCCAATTATACAGATGCACGGCAAGAACTCTGTTTTTGAGCTGGCTTATCAAATCCGAAAAGGACCGGAGGCTCATTATTCCCTTTCGCCGATTGGCCAGCTTCATGCCGGTCGGGCACACCGGGCATTGTAAATTGCAAGTGTTGGTCAGATCGATTATTACCTGCGGAGGAAATGAGCGCAACCGGCTCCTGCCTGAACGATATTCCCAAGTATTCAGCAAAAAATTCAAAAGTTTGGCCGGCGTAAACGTCTCGAGAAACGATATGAAATAAATCGATCTCGCTCGAAAACGTGATAACTGCATCCGTCAGTCAGTTCTTAAAATGAGCCGAAAATCAAAACGCCCCGACGGTATGAGCGTCGGGGCGATCACCATCCGTTCGATACTTATTTCAACAATTGCCCCGAAATGACCAGCCTCTGGATTTCAGAGGTTCCCTCGTAGATTTCGGTTACCCGTTGATCGCGATACAGTTTTTCGATAATGGAAAATTCACCGATATATCCGTAACCGCCGTGAATCTGCATAGCCCGATCGACGCAGAAATTGGCCGTTTCCGTGGCATACAGTTTGGCCTGGGCGCATTCAAGCGAAAATTTTTCGCCTCGATCCTGCATCTGAGCCGCCTTATAAGCAAGTAATCTTGCCGCCTCCAGACGACATGACATGTCGGCCAGCATCCATTGGATCGCCTGGAATTTGGCGATTGGGGAACCGAAACAGATTCTTTTCTTGGCGTAGGCTATCGATTCATCGAGGGCACGCTGGGCGATCCCGACTCCCTGAGCGGCAACGCCTATTCGGGCTCCATCTAGCGTATTCATGGCGATTCTGAATCCCTTGCCCGGCTCACCCAAAAGATTTTCCTTGGGGACCTTGAGATTATCGAACCAGACCTGACCGGTAGTGGCGGCTCTCATCCCCATTTTTTTCTTGAGCGTTTTCACTTTGATTCCGGGAACAAGCTGGCCGTTCTGGCGCGCCTCGACGATTATCGCCGATACCTTATGCGCCGCTTTGACCGCTTGATCGTCCGATTCGTTTTCCTTGATCCTCAGGAAAAGAACGAAAAGATCAGCGACATCTCCGTGCATAATGAATATTTTTTCACCATTGATCACATAGTGATCGCCCTGCAGTACAGCGGTCGTCTGCTGGTTGGCCGCATCGGAACCGGCCTGTGGTTCCGTAAGCATGAAAGCCGGAATCAGCTCGCCCGAGGCACATTTGGGGACATATTTTTTCTTTTGTTGCTCGCTTCCGAAGTAAATAATCGGGTAAGTTGCAAGTTCTCCCACCGCACAGAGCAGGCAAATCGCCGGGTCGTGGTAGCATAGTTCTTCTATCAATGTGATATATTCGAGGTTTGATCTGCCCTGTCCTCCCAATTCTTTGGGCATATTGAATCCGATAAATCCGGCTTTGCCCAGTTGCTTGTAAATCTCATATGCGAATCTGTCTGGATCATCCCTATGATCGAGCTCCTTGCTCACCGGTTCAATATGCTTCTTGGCAAACTCCGCCGCCAATTGACGCACTTCCTCCTGACGAGGATCGATGTTATACCTGTTCATTCTCGCTCCTTGGAATTATAGTAATTTCTCTTCTTTCTCTTTTAGCGCGGATTTCAAATATTTTATGATATCCTCAGTGCTCGCCCCCGGCGTAAATATTTCACCGAAACCGATCTTTTTCAGCTTTTCGGCGTCCGATTCAGCAATAATTCCTCCGCCGAATAGAAGAATATCGCCGGCTCCCTCTTTTTTCAACCCCTCCAGCACGGCAGGGAAAAGAGTCATGTGCGCCCCCGACAATACTGACAGCCCGACGGCGTCGACGTCTTCCTGAATAGCGGCAGCCACTATCTGCTCAGGCGTCTGGCGCAATCCGGTGTAGATCACCTCAAAGCCTGCGTCACGCAATGCCGCCGCCACGACCTTGATCCCGCGATCATGGCCGTCAAGTCCCGGTTTCGCCAGAAGTATTCTCCATTTTTTTGCCATTTGCAGCCTCTTTGGATCACTTCAATTTTAAGCCGTATCGCATTCAGCGAATACCTATTTCCCGAAACAAACCAATTATAATTAAAATAACCAGCCATTGCAACAATGATTAGCTTTTGTCCATGACCGTCAGGAAGTTGCGGCCGACGGTATATTGGCAATTAAACCAGCCGATAAGTAATGATGGTGGTTATTAATCTATCGGAGAGCGAAACCTGATGAGTGCCGACGGCAGCATCGTTTTATTTCAGGTCGATACCTTTGCGAATCAGCCCTTCACCGGCAATCCGGCCGCCGTTTGCCTGATCGAACGACCGCTGGATGAATCCCTGATGCAAAGCATCGCAATGGAACTGAATGTTTCGGAAACGGCGTTCATAAGACCGCTGTCCGTGCCTTCCATCCATAAGTGCCGCAGATTCAGGGCGCATTGGTTTACCCCGGAAAAGAAACTGGATGCAGGAGGTCATTCGGCCATAGCCTGCGCCTGCGTATTGAGATCGATTTACGGCTCCCTAAGCGCCGGCATAATTCTCGAAGGCGCAAAGGGAAGGTGTGCCGTCCAAATCGGCTTGAACTGCTATCGAGTATTTTACCCTGCGGCGGATCCTCGACCATTTCGTATGCCGGAGATATTTTTCAACGCCCTCAGACTCGATAGAGATCGGTTGGCCGACCATTTCAAGGAAGCTTGCGTCTGCGAAAAAACTCGGATGCTATTGCTTCGCTTCGGCTCCGTTGAGGCTATCCGGAAAATTCAGCCGGATTTCGGGGATTTGCGTCATGTTCAGGAGGCTTTCGGCTTGGAATCGTTGATCGTCACCGCCTGCGATGGCTGTTCTTATGATTTTGTTTCCCGGACATTCGCCCCCATACTGGGGATTCCGGAGGATCCGGTATCGGCTTTGTCACACAGAATTCTTGTCCCCTACTGGGGCGCCTTACTCAATAAAAGCCGCTTTTTGGCTTACCAAGCGTCTCGCCGCGGTGGAGAATTGACTCTGGAGCTTAGAAAGGGAACAGCAACCAAGCCCGACAAGGTGGCGGTTTCCGGTAATGCAATAATCACCCTTGAGGCAACCATCAATCTCGATTTATATAAAGAATATGCCTGACGGCAGTTTTTAAGACCCGGAATTTACCAGTAGTCGTGTCGCCAAAATCAACGTCTACTGGAATATAGCGGAAACTCTTCACATAACGCTTTAACTTCCGCCTTGACCTCGTTGATGATCTCCGAATTGTCGAGATTGTTGATGACTCTGGCAATGAATTCAGCAATGCGGCCCATTTCCTTTATCCCCATTCCTCTGGTGGTTACGGCGGGTGTCCCGATTCTTATCCCGGAAGTAATGAATGGTTTCTGCGGATCGAACGGAACCGCATTCTTGTTCACCGTTATATTGGCTTTTTCCAGTCCGGCTTCGACATCCTTGCCGGTCAACCCCTTTTCGATAAAGCTGATCAGCATGAGATGGTTGTCCGTCCCGCCGCTTACCAGATGAAAGCCATATTTTACCAGCGCTTCGGACAACTCTTTCGCGTTTTCCACTATACGCCGCTGGTATTGCTTGAATTCAGGCTGCAGCGCCTCTTTGAAAGCCACCGCCTTGGCGGCGATCACATGCATCAGCGGACCGCCCTGAATACCCGGCATGACTTCACGATCAAGGTCTTTGGCGAATTCTTTTTTACACATGATCAAACCGCCGCGCGGCCCTCTCAGAGTCTTATGAGTGGTGCTGGTAACGAATTCGGCGTAGGGGATAGGGGAGGGGTGAAGCCCGGCGGCGACCAATCCGGCGATATGGGCGATATCAACCATCAAGTAGGCGCCTGCCGCATCGGCCGCCTTACGAAATTTCTCGAAATCGATAATCCGCGGGTAAGCGGAGGCGCCGGCAACGATCATTTTCGGCTTTGCGGTGCGGGCGATTTCAATCAGCTCGTCATAGTCGATCATCTCGGTTTCTTTGCTGACATTGTATTGAATTACCTTATACAGCTTTCCGGAGAAATTCACTGGATGACCATGTGTCAAGTGGCCGCCATGCGATAGATTCATACCGAGAATCGTATCGCCGGGTTTCAGCACGGTCATGTAAACACCCATATTCGCCTGCGACCCCGAATGCGGCTGAACATTGGCGTGCTCGCAACCGAAAAGGGCTTTGCAGCGCTCTTGGGCGAGTATCTCGGCTTCATCGACGTAAGTACATCCGCCGTAATAGCGCTTTTTGGGATAACCTTCCGCATACTTGTTCGTCATCACCGAACCGAGCGCCTCGAGCACCGCCTCACTCACAAAATTCTCCGAGGCGATCAATTCCAGCCCTTCATGTTGACGACGAGCTTCGTTCTTCAGGGCATCGTAGATTTCCGGATCGAATGATTGCAACTGGGACATGATCACCTGCCTTGCTCAAAATCTCTGATTTTCCCGATCCGCCTCTCGTGTCGATCGCCGTCGAATCGGGTTTCGAGGAATTTCTCGAGAATAGCGGGAATCGCATCTTCGGGAGTGAACATAGCCGACATCACTAGAACATTGGCATCGTTATGCGCCCTTGCCAAACGGGCCATCTCCGGATTCAGAACGAGCGCGGCCCTTATTCCTTTGACTTTGTTGGCGGCAATTGCCATGCCGTTTCCCGTACCGCAGACCAAGACCGCAAATTCGGAACTTCCGCTGGCCACGGCACGGGCCGCCCTGATACCGAAATCCGGATAATCCGAACTGATATCGGCCGAATCGGCGCCGACATCATCGATTTCGATATTTCTGGCCTTCAGAAATCTCTTGATTTTTTCCTTATAAACGAATCCCCGATGGTCTGCGGCCAGCGAAATTTTCATTTTACTATCGTCAGCCAGTTATATTTATCCGTATAGCCGTCGGCGAAAATCCCGAAAAACGCCTGTTGTAGCTTTTCGGTTATCGGCCCACGTTTGCCCTCGCCGATAACAATGCCGTCTATCGAGGAAATTGGAGTTATCTCCGCCGCCGAACCGGTGAAAAATACTTCATCGGCTATATAGAGCGCTTCCCGTGGTATATTTTCCTCGATTACTTTCAGCCCCATATCCGTGGCCAGCCTGATTACCGTATTGCGCGTGATACCCGGCAAAATGGAACAGCCGAAAGGCGGCGTAATCAACGCGCCGTCCCTCACGATAAAGATGTTTTCGCCTGATCCCTCGGAGACGTGACCGAATATGTCCAGAGCAATTCCCTCTACATAGCCATGGTTTTTGGCTTCAAGACGTATCAATTGCGAATTCATGTAATTGGCGGACGCTTTGGCCATATCGGGCATGGTGCCGGGCGCGTTTCGACGCCACGAGCTGACACAAACCGCCACTCCTTTTTCGAGAGCTTCCGGGCCGAGATATTTACCCCACGGCCAGGCGGCTATCGCCACATCAATCGGAACACCCGTTGGATCCACGCCCAAATGATCGTAGCCGCGATACACCACCGGCCTGATATAACACTCTTCGAGCTTGTTGATCTTAACCAAATCAATATGGGCCTGCCAGATGACCTCCTTGGAAAAAGGAATATCCATGCGATAAATCTTGCATGAGTTATACAGCCTATCGATATGTTCTTTCAGTCTGAAAATGGCGGGGCCGCGTTTGGTCTTGTAGCAACGTTCCCCCTCAAACAGGGCGGACCCGTAGTGAACCACATGCGATAACACGTGAATTTTGGCGTCATCCCATTTGACGAATTTGCCGTTCATCCATATCATTTCGGTCTTATTGAATGCCATCGCTCCTCCCTGACACTTAAATTGCGTTCAACCGCGCAAATATAATAGCAGAAATAGAAGATTCGCAACCAAAATGAGGAATTGCCCCGAGCCGAAGAAAAGAGACAGATTGCCGATATATCTTGAATTTGCAAAACATTACATGATATTATAAAAACATGTACCGAACGATGAAATCGTTATTCTGCTCGGGGGATGCCCTTGAGTTTCGTAAATTCCGTATCGCAATCGCCTGCTTCGTCTTAATTGTATTATTGGTTGGTTGCGGCCCGAAACCGTCTGATCCCACTCTTTCCGCCGCCCATTATCGAACCGGCAAGGTCCGCATGGAAAAGGGAGATTACGCGGGAGCCTTAAAGGCGTTCAGAAAAGCGCTCAAAAACAATCCCGATCATGCTCCGTCATTGAAATCGGCCGGCGTCTGTTTCATGAATATCGGGCAGTCGGATAGCGCAATCGTTTATTTCGAGGGCGCCATAGTAAACAACCCCCGCGATAATGAACCATACGTGAAAATCGGCGACATCTACTACGAGCGTTTCAATTTCCACGAGGCTATGACTTATTATGACAGAGCGCTTGAAATCGGGTCGATCCCCGCGAAAGCTTACGAACGTCTCGGCGATATTTATTATCGATGGCGGGAATACGGCCGAGCCCGCGAATATTATAATAAAGCGGTGGCAGCCGATTCCACGGCGGGCGGGGCCGGTTATATGCTCGGCCTGACTATGCTCATGCAAGGAGACACTCTTGCCGCGCTGTATCGATTCGAGGATGCGTTTACCAAAGGCGGGGTAACTGCGGCTGCATATTCGATAGGGCTTATCTACTTCAACCGGAGAGATCATTTCGAATCAATAAAGTGGCTTCAGAGATATTTGGAACGTGAGGCGGAAGGCAGTTTGGCGGATAAAGCCAGAAGATTATTGAATGAAATAAAGGAAGTCCGGCCGCCGAACCCCGATGGTGATTCAAAACGGGATTCTGGTAGCTTCCCTCCAAACTCCCCTTGACATGGCGAAAAACCGATTGCATCTTCCCCCAAGGCGATAAAAATGAAACATGTGGGTATGAAGCAAATCGCAACGACAGCAGGCCATTATCGAAAACGATCATGGTGAATGCCGTTATATCGATGACGTTTTTTGACAAATATGATAATCTCGTTAACTGATTCGCAGGAATATTCGTCGGGGAGGATTTGATATGCCGGAACAGGCCGTTATATTATCCGCTTGCCGCACCGCTATAGGCACGTTTTTGGGAGGTTTATCAGCCATGAGTGCGCCTCAGCTTGGGGCTGTCGTCATAAAAGAAGCGATAAGGCGCGCTGATATTGATGTCAACGATATCGACGAGGTGATTATGGGGCAGGTGGTTCAGGCCGGTTCCGGACAAGCGCCTGCCAGACAGGCGGCCATTCACGGAGGAGTGCCCGCCAGAGTCCCTGCAGTCACCGTCAACAAGGTTTGCGGATCCGGGTTGAAGGCCGTCATGATGGCGGCTCAGGCGATCAAAGCCGGCGACGGCAGGCTTTTCATCGCCGGAGGGATGGAGTCGATGTCAAATTGCCCGTACATTTTGCCGGGCGCCAGAACGGGCTTTAAATTCGGCGACAGGAAAATCGTAGATTTGATGATTTATGACGGTCTCTGGGACAGTTTCAATGACTACCACATGGGAAATGCCGCCGAATTTACGGCAAAAAAATCGAACATCAGTCGTGATGAGCAGGATGAATACGCTTTAAGTTCCCAGCTGAAAGCGGCCAAAGCCATCGCCGACGGCAAATTCAAAGAAGAGATAACGCCGGTGTTGGTTCCCCAGCCAAAAGGCGAACCGGTACCGTTCGTCACCGATCAGGGCCCGCGGGCCGATACGACGATCGAAAAACTTGCCAAGCTCAAACCGGCATTCATGAAAGACGGAACCGTTACGGCCGGAAATGCCCCGGGATTGAATGACGGCGCCTCGGCTCTGGTGGTATGCTCCGAATCGTATGCCCGTGAGAATAACAAGCGTGTTCTGGCGAAAATAACAGGCTATTCTTCCTGCTCGCTCGAACCCAACATGTTGTTCTATGCCCCGATCGAGGCGGTCAGGAATCTCAATAACAAGCTGGGCGTCGATTTGAATTACTGGGACCTTATAGAGGTGAATGAAGCATTCGCGGCTCAGGTTCTTGCCGATGGCAAAGAGCTTGGCTGGGACTGGTCAAAGGTCAATGTTCATGGCGGTTCCATAGCGCTTGGTCATCCTATCGGTGCATCAGGAGCCAGAATCTTAACCACTTTGATCTATGCTCTTAAAGACAGGGGATTAAGAAAAGGGTTGGCCACACTTTGCCTCGGCGGCGGCGGAGCGGTTGCCCTGTCGCTTGAACTTGTTTGATGTTATATATATGATTTTCGACGGTCTCGACGAACGGCGCCATTTTCTCAGCTGATTCGCTTGAATGGAACCAGTGTGCCGACCCATTCAGGCATAATAAGCGTAACGATCAATTGTTGGCAGTCTTCGTTGGTGCACCTGCACTTGCGCACCTGCACTATCGGTTTTTTGTGCTTTTCCAATGGCTCAAGGTAAGCAATAAAAGGGGCGTCGCCGGGGAATTGTTCCGCGTGCAAGAACCTTGTCGGCCGGCCGCAATGCGGGCAGATTCCATCGTAACCCGGCTGGGGAACTTTGGCGTTAAGCTTCTCCACGATAGCTTGTTTCATTTCTCATCCTCCTTAACTGCTTCACAATAAATCGGCAAAATTCGATTTTTCTTAAGCCGAAGGAAAATCTCTCAGCCGATCCGTCGAGGAACCCGATAGATATCGATATGCACTTTTGATTACTGCGAGGTTTCGAATGTGTCAGAATATAGATTCCGCGGATGGGAAAGTGTTCCGTCTTAAATCAGCCAGCCGGGGAGGGGATTCGAACCCACGACCTGCTGATTACGAATCAGCTGCTCTACCAGCTGAGCTACCCCGGCATCACTTTCAACGATAATCGGCGAATCGAACGCCTTTTTCAAGGAACTAATGATTATCATCGGCACGGAACCTGTCAAGTGTTTTCGGGAAAGATTTCTTTTCGGAGATTTTCGCCGGAATGTGCGGCTGTCAAAATTGCAAACAATGGCGGCCGCAAATTGATTATGTTCTCATTCCTTTTTTAAGCTCTTCGATAGTCTTGCCGACTCGGACCAGATAATACAATACCACCGGCAGAAATGCTATCGACAGCCCCATTATGATCCAGAATTGCGATTTTTCCACTTGCTGTTTTTTGGCTCCTTCGATAATCATAAACTGAATGAAAAAGAAAAGCAGATTCACCAGAAGGGCTATAACCAGCATCATCTTAGAGAGAATGGCGTGAATCGGTTTCTTTTTTTCGGCGGGCCAGGTCTTTATCTGTTCCTTTTGCGGAAAATTGTAAATTTCAGGAAATTTCGTAAGCACGAGCATGCCGATTACTATTATTGTTCCGAGCAGCGGCAGGAAAAAATAAGTATAATACGTTTTATCACTCCAGTTATCGGGCATGCCGTCCCAAGTAAAATGCACCGGGATCCGCTGGGGGAGATTTCCATAAGCATAAATCGAAACCAACCAGGTCGCCGCAAGCAAAGCGATATTTAGCCACAACCATGTTTTCCTGTTATCTTCCATAAACGATCTTTATCCGCACTCGGCCAATTAGACTAAAATTCGGTCTTTCCCGAAAAATTGAATTTCTTTATATATATCGACGGCGCGCTGCAACATCCAATATCGCCCCACCAATTTTTGACCAACTGGGTTTCCTTTGAAACACCAGCCACCCGGGAAAACGCCGCGCTGATAGACTCGGTAAACCTCAAATTTTTGACCGCACCGACGATCCGACCGTTTTTTATTCTGAACGTGCCATCTCGGGTCATGCCGGTCATTAAGGCTTTCGGCGTATTCAGGTAGCCGTTGATGTAGAAAAACCTGGTCACCAGAAGACCATCTTTCACGCTGGAAATGAGCGCCTCCTTTGTCTTTTTCCCGGGCTTGATAAATATATTTCCGGGAAGGGGTCCGCTGCCCCAGGCCGCCGGAAGGGCATGTCCTGTCGAGCGTACTTTGTATCTGGCGGCATAAAGCGAATCGTAAACCGGCCCCATGGCGACCCCGTTCTTTACGAAATAAACCTTTTTCTTCGGCACGCCTTCGAAATCGAACGGCATGGAGGCTCCCGCCTTGTCGTTGCCATCATCGAAAATACTTATCTCCGGCGACATGACCTTTTTGCCGGTCTTCCCTGAAAGAAAGCTCGTCATTTCATGAAAAGGCTTGGCGCCCAAACCTATTAAAGCCAACCAGTCAATTATTGAGGCAACAGCCACCGGTTCCAAAATAACGTCATACTTGCCCGGCTCTATTTCCCCCGGATTCCTGCCGTTCAAACATTTTTTCACGGCGGTCTCTTCGATCGCCGCAAACGGCAGTTTTAGAATGTTTCGCGACATCCCTTCCGCATAACCGCTGGAGGTATCCGACATGGCGATCAAATTCATCCAAGCGAACGTCATGGGCTGGTAACAGTTTACGCCGTTCGAATTCAATACCGCCAGTTCGGAACTCGAAGTATTAAAGGCTCCAGCGATTTCAATTCCATGACTTGCCGCCCGCCGGCCGATGTCACGGACTACTTCCGCCCTCTGTTTGGCGGTATAGGCCGCCGTCGGCT
>Ga0129299_1000059_pt1 | contig 53281 bp, 43 predicted proteins | sample ConPoolayeCmetaG_FD_94477 | JGI IMG/M metagenome (GOLD analysis project Ga0129299, IMG submission 94477) | Hot spring microbial mat communities from California, USA to study Microbial Dark Matter (Phase II) - Cone Pool mat layer C metaG ...
CCCCATCGCGGTTCCACGTTTCTCACCACATTGTGTTCCGCGGTGCGGACCCTGCGCCCAGCGCACGTCGCACCACCCGTAGGTGCGGCACCGCCGCACATCGCGGTCGCGGTCTTCGCGGCCTTCGCGGCCACATTGACCGACCGGCGTGCTCTCTTACAATGCGCAGGTCCGCGCCGTTCATGCGGCGACGAAGGAGCATCGATGCTGAAACTGGCCGGTTTTGCCGACGAGATTTCCCCCGATCTTTCCGAACAGATTCGCGTCTGCCGGGAGCTGGGCATCAGCCACTTCGAGCTGCGCGGCGTCAACAACCTCAACGTCCTCGACTTCGGACCGGCACTGCGCCAGGAAATCAGGATGCGCCTTGCAGATGCCGGCATGGGCGTGGCCAGTATCGGCTCGCCCATCGGCAAGGTGCGCATCAACGAGCCGTGGCAGCCGCATTTCGACCGCTTCAAGATCGCCGTCGAGCTGGCCCAGTTCTTCAATGCCCCGCTCATCCGCATCTTCAGCTACTATCCGCCCGAAAAAGGCCAGGACATCCGCGCCCACCGCGACCAGGTCATTCAGCGCATGCGGGCCAAGGTGGATTACATCCGCAATCTCGACGTCGTCCTCGTCCACGAGAACGAGCGCGAAATCTACGGCGAGCGGCTGGCCGAGTGCGTTGATCTCATGCAGACGATCGACTCGCCCAGGTTCCGCTTCGCTTTCGACTTCGGCAACTTCCTGCAGGCGGGCGAGCAGCCTGCGGACAACTGGCCGGCGCTGAAGCCCTACACAGCGCACATCCACATCAAGGATGTTCGCACCTCGGACATGAAGATCGTCCCGGCAGGCGAAGGCGATGGGCACATCGGCGCCATCCTCGCCGATGCCTACAGGAGCGGTTACCGCGGTTTCGTCAGCCTCGAGCCGCACCTCAAGTCGGCCGGGCGGATGAGCGGTACCAGCGGTGCCGAACTGTTTAAAGTGGCCGCCGAGGCCCTGCGCAAGGTCTGCCGCGAATGGAACGTCCCTCTGGCGGGGGCATAGCGTGCGGCTCAGAGGAAGGGCTTCTCCGCAGTGCTGAGATAGCCGAGCCAGGCCGCCGGGTCGTAGCGGTGGTCCTGACCTGTCATGAGCATGAGGCTTCGCCGCGCCTGCCAGGCGACGGAGAACGACGGGTCCCGCAGCATGCGCACCAGGGCCTGAGCGGTGGCCGGCTCGGGGAAATTGCGCAGAGCATCGGCGCAGGCTATGCGCACGTCCACCGTTTCCTCCCGCTCAACCCGTTGATTCTGCACTATGACCTCGTACGTCGGCTGCAGGTGGCGCGTGAGGGCGGCAATGGCCGAGCGGTCGGGTATGTTCGCCAGCGCCTTGGCCGCCTCGAGGCGCACCAGCGGCTGCTCATCGTCCAGGGCGGCGATGAAGTGGGGCACGGCCTCGGCCACCCGCGCCCGGTTCAGCGCCCTAATGGCCATCGCGCGCACCGTGTGGTTGGGGTCGGTGCGGGCCATCTCGATGAAGTAGTCGGTGTAGGGCTTGTCGCGGCCATAGGGGCGGTCGGCGAAATAGGCGATCGCCTCACGCCGGCTGTCGGCCCGCGCCGGCTCGAGCAGTTCTTTGGCCGCATTGAAAGGGGTGTTGCCGGTGATGTAGTTGTAGATGCGCTCGATCTGATCCTTGAGGGCTTCGGCCGATTCGCGGAACACCGAGGGGACCACCGATCGTTTGCGCTGGTCCTCCTTCAGCAGGCGCAGTTGGTTTTCGGCCAGGGCGTCGTGCCACTGCCTGGCCGTCCAGGGTTCGCTCTCGTATTTGTCCCGGATGCCCAGGCAGCCGCCCGCGCCCAGGAGGCACAGGCTCAGCAGCAATACCGGCAGTCGACGCATGCGCCCTCTGAATCTTGTGAACCGTTAGACCACCGGGCGGAGGCTCAGTCGGCCGGCACGCGCCGGCCCGTGGGCATGCAGCTCCTCCAGTGGCACCCACTGCGGCGGGGGCACGTTCAGCCCCAGGAACCGCGCCGCCAGAGTTGCAAACCGCGGCGAGTCATCGGTTACGAAACACCGCAACGAGGCACTCTCCGGCCGCGGCTGTCTTTGAAGGTTGCTGGCCCGCAGCCGGCGGAGCACATCTTCCGCGCACTTTTCGGCGGAGTCAATGACAGCGACCTGCGGACCCACGACGCGCGCGATCAGTCCCTTGTACAGGGGGTAATGGGTGCAGCCGAGAACCAGCACGTCGATGCGGCGCTGGATCAGCGGCCGCAGATACTGCTCCACTGCCATCACCACCAGCGGGTCGTCGGGCGAGCGGCCCTCTTCGATGATGGGGACCAGCAGCGGAGTCGCCAGGCACACCAGCCGCGCGTACTGCCGCCGGCGGATGACCGCCCGCTCGTAAGCGCGGGAGCGGATCGTGGCCTCCGTCCCGATGATGCCGATGATGGGATGCTGGCGCTGTCCGGCGGCCTCCACGGCCGCGCGGGCGCCGGGGTCGATCACGCCGCTGATCGACAGATAGGGGAACGCCGTGCGCACCGTCGGCAGGGCCAGCGCCGTGGCCGTGTTGCAGGCGATGACCACGTGCTTGGGGTCGTAGGGAAGCAGGTAGGAGATGATCTCGTGGACGAAGGTGGTGACGGTGGCGGCCGACTTGGGCCCGTAGGGGACGCGCGCGGTGTCGCCGAAATAGACGATGTCCTCGTGGGGAAGCGCCCGCCGCAGCGCGCGCACGACCGTGAGGCCACCCAGGCCCGAATCGAGCACGACGATGGGGCAATTGACGGACGACACGGACTTGCGCTTCTTATCGGACCTTCGGGCCGCACAACTTGACTTTTCCCTGCGGGCGCCGCAGACTCACAAAGTGGATCTCGGCCGTCCGCGCCTGGGCCGCGCGCCATTGCCGTTTCACGATCCGATCAACGGGAGAGTGCCATGAGCCAGATACTCGAAGGAAAACGAATCCTCCTCGTCGACGACGACAACGACGTCCTGGTCAGCATGCAGGCCGCATTCGAGCCCACCGGCGCCATCATCGACATGGCCGCCAACGGCAACAAGGCCGTCGAGCTGGCCGAAAAGAACCAGCCCGACCTGGTCATCCTGGACATGATGCTCCCCGGCCGCAGTGGTTTCCTGGTTCTGGAGAAGATCAAGGCCAAGAAGCCTCGCAACGCCAAGCCCTTCGTCATCATGATCACGGGCAACCCTGGCCGCCGGCACCAGATGTACGCCGAGACACTGGGCGTCAGCGAGTATTTCACGAAGCCCGTGAAGCTTGAAAAGCTGCTGGCCGCCGCGGAGAAACTGTTGGGCGAAACGGCGGCGTGAGCCGGGGAGTTCCTGCCATCTGATTCCTCCCGAACCCTGACCACTGAACCCTGACCCACCGAACCCGCTACTGCGGCGGCTCGATGCGGATCACTTCGGTCTTCTGGTCGCGGATGACCACGAGCACGACCACGTCCCGCGGGTTGCGGCGGCGGAAGTCCTCCAGCTGCTTCTGGAACGCGTCCAGGTCCGTCACAGGATCCTTATTGAGCTGGGTCACGAAGTCGCCCGCGCGCAGGCCGGCGCTGGCGGCCGACGATGCGGGACGAACGAACGCCACCACCACGCCGCGGGTGTCTGCCGGCAGGCGCTTGGCGTACGTGTCGGCGAAGACCACTTCGCGAACGCTCAGACCCAGATCCTCAGCGAAGAAGCGCCGGGCCTGATTGGCCTGACGCGGCTGTTCCTCGAGCTTCACGGTCAGTTCCAGCGGCGGGGCATCGCGGTCGCGGACGACGGTCAGCTTCATTTCATCGCCCACCTTGCGCCAGCGCAGTTTCCGGATCATGATCAGAGGCGTTTCCTCCGGCCGGTCGCCGCGCTCCAGGGCCTCGCCGTCGATCTTGACGATCTTGTCGCCGGGCCGCAGACCCGCTTTCGCGGCCGGGGAGTCGGGGATCACTTCGCCGATCTGCACGGCCGGCACGCCCTTGAGGTTGTAGTATTCGGCCACCTGCTTCGTAACCGCGCTGAGCTGGCATCCGATCCAGGGGATTCGCAAAGGAGTGCCGGTTGGGGGGTCGGCGAGGCTGCGCAGGAACTCGCGGGCGGGCACAAACAGCCGCGGCGGGTTGGTGATGGCCGGCATCGGGTCGCTTCCTCCGCCTCCGCCCGATCCGCCGCTGAGCAGGGGCGTCTGGCCGGGCTGATAAGGGACCATGCCGATGACGCGGCCCTCGGCATTGAGTACCGGCGAGCTGAGGCTGGCGAGACTGCCCCCGCCAATCAGCACCTGGGGAATCGGGCCGCGGAGGTTGGCCGCCACCGTGGCCTGCGTCAGGTAGGCGGTGTAGCCGGCCTCCTTGGGGAGCAGGCCCACCGACAGCACGATATCGCCGACGTCCACGGGCAGGTCGTCAAACGCCAGCGGTTTCCAGGCGTGTGATCCGGTGGCCTTGACGAACGCCCACTCGCTGCGTTCATCGCGGCCGAGAAAGGCGGCGTCGATCTCGGTTTCGTCATCATCGGGGATGAGGATTTTGAATTCCTTCATCTGCTCGTCGGGAAGTTGCGGCGGGAAGAGGGCCAGCGTGGTCATGACCATGCCGTCTTCGCTCACAACCACGCCCTGGCCGCTGATCTCGCGGCGGCCGAACTCGCCGTCGAGCGTGTACTGGACGACGACCAGGGATGGCCGGATGCGCTGGTAGATGTCACGGGCCTGATGGGGGGTCAGCGCCCTGGCGTGGGGCGTGGCGAGCAGCAGGCATCCGAGCAGGATCGTGATAAGGCGAAACATGAGGTCTCCGGGGGGCGAGGGTTCAGGGTTCAGGGTTCGGGGTTCAGGGTTCAGGGTTCAGTGGCGAAACATGACGAAACCCGAAAGAATGGCGAATAACGAAAGCTCACGACTCGCAACTGGGAAGTCACTCGGCACACAGGCTGAGTGCTCCCGCACAACTGACCAGCGGACGAATGACCCGACAACTGACCACTGGCAACTGACCACTGACTGATGACTCAGCACTCAGGACTCAGCGCTCAGCACTCAGCACTCAGGACTCAGCACTCGCCTTCAGTAGGTGATCTTCATCACCGCCTGTTGCACGGCACGGCGGCGGCGCAGGTCAAGCAGAACCGTCTGGTCCTGGCGCTGGATCGATTCTTCGTACAGCTTCATGAACTCGTCGAGGTCGGTGGCTGGCCGCTCGTTGACGCGAACGATGACGTCGCCGGTCTGGAGTTGCGAGCGCGCGGCCGGGAAGCCGGGGCTGAGGCTGGTGATGACGACGCCCTGGTCGTCGTCGAGCTGCCGTTCGTTGGCGTAGGCGCGGGTGACATCGCGCACGGAAAGGCCCCAGACCTTCAGCTCGCGTTCCTCGCCCACCGCGCTCTGGAGGCGCTCGGTCACGGTGTTGAGGGTCAGGACCTTGCCGTCGCGCAGCACCCGCAGCGTCACGGGCGTGCCGACGGGCAGGTCGGCGATGCGCTTGCGCAATGGGGCCAGTTCCTCAGGAAACCGCGCGTTGGTCGGCTGGCCGTTCAGTTCCAGCAGGATGTCCTGGGCCTGCACGCCGGCGGCCGCGCCGGGCGACCCTCGCTCGACGCTCTCGACGAGCACGCCGCGGTTGACGTCGATGTTGTAAAAGGTCTGGAAACCCTCCAGGGGCTTGAGATCCAGCCCCAGGTCGCTGCGCTCCACATAGCCCTTGCGCTGATCGGTGGCGGTGGCGATGATCTTCTGGGCCACCTCGCGGGCGATGTCAATGGGGATGGCGAAATTGAGGTTCTGGCCGCCGCCGCGCGTGTTGATGCCGACGACCCGGCCGCGCAGGTCGACCAGCGGCCCGCCGCTGTTGCCGGGATTCAGCGGGGTGTCCATCTGGATCCAGTTGGCGAAATCGCCGGTCTCATAAGGCCCGATGCGCATGCGCTGCGGCCGCAGAGGGTCGTACAGCGTCTGATCGGTGTTGGAGACGACGCCCAGGGTGAGCGTGCGGGCGAAGCCGAAGGGCGTGCCCATGGCGATGACGTCCTGGCCGGTTACCAGTGAACTGCTGCTGCCGAGCGTGGCGTGGCTGAAGGTGATGTTGCGCTGGCGAATCACGTCCATGTCCATCCGGATGACGGCCAGGTCGGTCCAGTGATCGTCGCCGATGAGCCGTGCGGGGACGCGCTCCTTGTTGTAGAGGGTGACGAAGATTTCGGCGGCGCGGCCGGCGACGTGATAGTTGGTGAGGATGTGACCGTCGGGGTCGATGATGACGCCGGAGCCGATTCCTGCCTCCAGGCGGCGCTTGCCCTCGGCGTAGTTCTCCTGCTTCACGTCGATGCGCACGACGGATGGGAAGACCAGCTTCGTGACACGGGCCACGGCGCGGGGGGTGGCGGCCGGATAGGGGGCGCGCAGGCCGCAGCCGCCCGGCGCCGCCAGGAGGAGCAACAGGAGCCACACTGCCCCAGGACGCTTGAGCATGGAAATCCCTCGCGCCGTCAGACCTGCGCCACGACGCTGCGCAGGCCGCGCCGGCGCAACCAGGGCGCGCCGCCCGGAACGGCGCGGCCGCTGGCGACGGGCTACAGCATCGCCGAAGCGCGGCCCTGTCGCAAGGGCCCGGGAAAGTGGAATCGCCGCCGCCAGTCGCTACCATCCGCGAGCCGGTGCCGTGGCGGCACCTTCACAGGAGACCAGTTCAGGATGTCCTTTCCCAGCGGCAGCGTTTCGTTTCGCCGGTTCTGCATCATTGGCCGGCACCCCGCGGAGATCGACCAGAAAGTGCTCGAGAAGCTCGCCGAGTTCGCGCTTCACATCGGCGAATACGGCGTGCCCGACGAGGTGGAATACGGCTGGTGCGGGGGGCGGCACATCTTCGACGAGAAGTTCAGCTTCGAGCACAACGTCTTCGCCGACGCGGTGCATTTCGCGATGCGGGTGGACACCAACCGCGTGCCAGCGGAGGTGAAGAAGGCTTATGAGATGATGGAGGTTGAGTCGGCGGCCTCCCAGAATCCCTCGGGCTTTGCCAGCAAACGCCAGAAGCAGGACGCGCGGGACATCGTGCGGCGCAGGCTCGACGAGGACCTCAAGAGCGGCAGATTCCGCCGCAGCAGGCTGGTCCCGGTGCTGTGGGATTTCACGTCGCAGACGCTTTACTCGCCGGCCAGTCAGTCGGCGTCGGAGAACCTGGCGGAATTGTTCCAGCGCACGTTCGAGCTGAAGCTCGAGCCGCTCAGCGCCGGCACGGCGGCCCTGCGCCATCTGGAGAAGGGCCACCGGCGCGACTACGAGGACGCCCGGCCGACGCGCTTCGTCACCGGTCCGGAGGGAGAAGGGCAGCGGCCGGACTATCCCTGGACGGCCAAAGGCCCGCAACCCAAGGACTTTCTGGGCAACGAGTTCCTGTTGTGGCTGTGGTTTCAGACCGAGGCGCACGGCGGCACGATCGCGACGGCGGAGGCCGGGGATGTGTCGGTGGTGATCGACCGGTTCATCGAGCTGGACTGCGCCTACGGCCAGAGTGGCAAGGACAGCCTGCGGAGCGACGGCCCGACGCGCATGCCCGAAGCGCGGGATGCCCTGCGCAGCGGCAAGCTGCCGCGGCGGGCCGGGCTCATTGTCGAAAGCGGGGGGCGGCAGTTCGAGCTTAGCTTCAACTGCGAGACACTGGGCTGCTCGGGGGTCAAGCTGCCCGACGTGGAGGAGGCCGACGACCCCCGCGTGCTCTTCGAGGAGCGCATCGCGATGGTGCGCGCCCTCAGCGGCGCCATCGACGGCCTGTTTCATGCTTTCCTCAAGCTGCGTGTCAGCGGCAGTTGGGAGGGGCAGGTGGGGGCGATCCGCCGCTGGATCATGCGCGAAGAGAAACGCGCGGCCGTGGCCTGATCACGGCCGATCCGAAGTTGCCGGCGGGCGCGTGGCACTTTATGCGGCCTGCGCCCCGGAATCACGCCGGCGCACAACGTAGCACGGGCGTCCTCGCCCGTGCCCCCGACTTTTGCGGGCAGCTGGCTTTCGTCCGCGCTTCAGCGTGTGCCACGGCCTTCCTGGCTCCATCCAACGCAGAAACTGTCACACACCCGCCGGCCGCCGCGGCGCCGCCGTCCCCATCGCTTCGCCCGCCTCACATGCTATACTGATTGTATGGGATTGCCGCTTGAACAATCTCCGCCCCGTCGGTACACGATCAGCGAGTATCTGGCATACGAGCAGCAGAGCCAGGAGAAGCACGAGTATCGCGACGGATGGATCGTGGCCATGGCGGGGGGGACCTACAACCACGGCGTGATTGCGGCCAATGTGCTGCGGGAAGTGGGCAATGCGCTGAAGGGCAAGCCCTGCCGTGCGGCCGACAGTACGGTGCGCGTGCGCATCCCGCGGACGCCGCTGTACACGTATCCGGACATCACGGTGGTCTGCGGCGAGCCGCAGTTCGATCCCAACGACACGTCGGGGCAGACGCTGATTAACCCGCGGGTGATTGTGGAGGTTCTCTCGCCGTCGACCGAAGCCTACGACCGCGGCGAGAAGTTCTCGCGCTATCGCCAGCTCGAGTCGCTGGAGGAATACGTGCTGGTCAGCCAGGATGCTCCCGGCGTGGAGACGTTCATCCGGCAGAAGGACGGCGGATGGCTGTTGATGCCGTACGCCGGGATCGAAGCGACGGCCCGCATCCGCTGCCTGGGGATCGAACTGCCCCTGAGCGAAATCTACGCCAACGTGACGTTCCCCGCGCCGCCGGCGCAGGCGGAGGAACAGAAGAAGTAGAGTACCATGGGGTCGGCGTCACCAAGGCTCAATCGATCGACCGATCGCGCGAGTGTGCCCGGATTTCTGGGAGTCGCCGCGGCGCGCCAGTGCAAGCACCTGTTCGCTCCCCTGCGTACTCGCGGGGGAGGGCAAGGGTGGGGGCCACGCTGCGCCCTCGCCCGGAAAGACGGGCACACTCGATCGCGCTGCTGGGCGCCCAGGGAGCGCGGCGGTATTATGGCCACCGGCAGGGATTGAGAATGGGAGCCATGACACCACTCGGAACATTCCGTAGCGGCTTTGCGGGCGGGGGCGGGAAATACTTCATGGCATTCTTCGGTCTGTTCTGGTCCGCGATAACATGCGGATTTCTCGGCGTCTGGGGATACCGGCACTCGCTACCGCTACCGGGAGATGTCCGCCAACTCGCGCTGGGCGCACCGGTGGGTCGCGGCGCATCCGGCCAAGGCCGACGTCACCGTGTATTACAACCCCCGCGATCCCGGCGACGCCGTACTGCTTCGGGGCCTTGACTCAACCTCGTGGCGGCGGCGCACGGCCGGCGGTGAACACGCCCATCACGCCCGCCGCCGCATCGCTCAGCAGGCGCGGCGCATCGCGCATCAGGTCCTCCAGGTCGGCCGCGCCCTGGGCGATGCTGAAGCACGCCGTCACGCCGTCCCGCGCGGCCGCCACGGCGCTGCCATCCGTGGAGCCGGCCAGCACGACACAGGGGATTCCCAGCTCGCGGCACAGCCGGGCGACGCCGATGGGCGTCTTGCCGGAGAGGCTCTGGGCGTCGAATCGTCCCTCGCCGGTGATGCACAGGTCGGCCCCGGCGAGCTTCTGGCGCAATTGCGTCGTCTCGATCACGATGTCGATGCCGCTGCGCACGGTGGCGCCGAAGAAGGCGAACAGGCCGAAACCCAGGCCGCCCGCGGCGCCGGCGCCGGGGGCATGCGCCAGGTCCACGGCGCCAATCAGCTCGGCCAGTCGCTTCAGGGCCGCATCGAGTTCCTCCACCTGCTGGGGCGTGGCTCCCTTCTGCGGCCCGAAGACCGGGGCGGCGCCGTCGGGTCCGAACAGGGGATTGCCCACGTCACAGGCGACAATGAACTCGATCCCGCGGGTGTCGAGCAGTGCCCGTCCCGGCCCGCAGCAGGCGGCGGGAGCATCGTCGTGAACGATCTGCGGCACACCGGGGGGAGCTGCGCCGATCCTGGCCATGGACCGCGACGTATGCACGGAGTGGATCGCCGACAGATCGCCCCCTGTAAGCTTCCGGTCGGCGGGCCCGTAGGTGACGCCGTTGTTGAGAGTGAATCTTGCTCCCCACGCCTGCGCGCAGCCGATGCCACCATCGACGGTGGCGCTGCCGCCGATGCCGACGATGATGCGGCGGGCGCCCAGCTCCGCCGCCGCCAGCAGCAGCTCTCCCGTCCCATAGGTCGTCGTCCGCATCGGGTCGCGCTGCTCCGGACGAAGCAGCGCCAGCCCGCTGGCGGCGGCCATCTCCACCACCGCCGTGCGCCCGTCTCCCAGCACTCCGAACCGCGCCGCCACGCGCATCGAGGGCAGCGGGCCGGTCACCGTCCGCACCTCATGACGCCCACCTGTCGCCGCCACCAGGGCATCGACGGTTCCCTCGCCGCCGTCGGCCATCGGACAGGCGATGACCTGGGCGTCGGGGCACGCCCGGCGCACGCCCTGTGCGATGGCGTCGGCCACTTCGGCGGCGGCCAGGCACCCCTTGAACTTGTCCGGCGCGATGACGATGCGCATGTCCGCTGGCGGCTAATTGCCTGCGCCGGCCGGCGGCGGCTGCGCCATCTTCGCGGCCCCGACCTCCTGAAACGTCTTCAGATCCGTCCAGAAGGTGCCCGGGCCGGCGACGATGAATCGCAGCTCGCCGGGCTGGAAGTTGCGGGCGAAGACGTAGCTGTTGTAGGCGGCCGGCGAACCCAGGGCATCGACCAGCATCTTGGCGCCTCGGGCCTGGGCCTCGTTCTTCAGGCGCTCGACATCGGCCGCCGCCTTGCCGGCGATCTGCACGCGCTGGGCGTCGAGGCGCGCCGCCTCGAGGGCGATCTTCGCCACCTCCAGCTCGCGCTGGGCGCCGATCTCGGCCGCCTTCTTGTCGCCTTCGGCCAGGATGTTGGCGACCTTGACGCCGGTCTCGGCGGTGACGGTCTCCCGGGCCACGTCGACGAGCTTGAGGGCTTCCTCGAGCTTGGCCCGGACCTGGGCGGTCTCGGTCTTCTGTTTGTTGGTCAGCTCGCGCTCGATCTCGATGTTGGTGCGCTGGATGGTGGCCAGCAGTCCCTCGGTGGCATCCTTGCCGCTGCGATCCTTGATGGTGATGTTGCGCACCAGGGCCAGGAGGATGTGCACGTTGCGCGAGGCCATCTGCTGTCTCAGGGAGTTCTCCAGTTCGAGCTGAAACTTTTCGCGCGTCTGTCCCTGGATCAGCTCCATCGCCGAGTAGGTGGCGCCGTGGTTCTGGCAGGCGGCCTTCATGGCCGGCTCGATCACCTTCTGTTCGACCTGGTCGGTGTCGCCGATGCTGGCGACGATCGCCGGCGCGTCGGTGGGAGTGCGGCCCCAGACGACGGTGAAGTCGGCCTCGACGAGGTAGCCGTCGGAGCTGAAGAAGTTGACGGGATTCCGCGGGGCTTCGAGGGTGATTGCGTCATAGCCCACCGGGGCGATGGTGACCTTGACCATCTTCGGATTGAGGAAGTAGATGCCCGGCTGGAGCACATCCCTGAGCACGCCGCGGCTGGTGCTTCCGACCACCAGCCCGGGCCGCGTGGTGGCGCCGTCCGATGCGGCGATGAGCGGCGCACTGGAGACCTGGCCAATGTCGCCGACCAGCCGTGTCACAACGCCGACGGAACCCGGCGGCACAATGACGGCCGGCATCACCGACACCTCGTAGCGGTGGGGGTTGAGCTTGTACACGCCGGGCGTCAGCACGTGCGGCTGGATGCCGCGCTCCCCCGGCTTGACCACCTCGGCGCGCTCGGAGGGATCGGGCCCCTCCTTCAGCGCCACCAGCCCGATCATCGGCGCCGTCTTGGGGTCTTTCAGATTGCCGTTGGCGTCGAAGTCCCATTTGGTGGGGTCGCCCGCCGGGATCACCGTCAGCGGCACGATCTGCGTGTCGTAGAAAAGCGGATTGAGGAAATATCTCCCGGGCCCGCGCACTTCGCGCTGAACACCCTTGAACGTCGTGTCGTCGGCCGTGACCCGGCCCTCCGGCAGCGGGTGGCCCAGCTTGTTGATGACCACCAGTGCCTGGCTGGGTCCGACGTACACGCGCATAACAGTCCATTTGAACGCCTGGTAGCCGACGGCAAGCACAACCGCCACCGCGATCAGGCCCAGGATGATGATTCGTATTCTTCTCATGGCCGCACCTCCACGGTCGTCTCGATCTGGGCGCCGGGCGCTGTCCCTCGAGGTGATGTGAACTGCCTGAACAGGTCGGCGAAAGGTCCGTCGGTGCTGGTGAGAATAGACTTGATCGCCGGGGCCAACTGCTGGTTGAAGTAGTACTGGGCGAAAGCATGGCCGTCTCCGAAGGCGGCCACCTGCTGCCGCAGAGGCTCGGCCTCGGCCTGCTTCTGGAGAAGAATGACTTCCGCCTCGGCCTTGCCTCGGGCGACTTGCGCCTCGGCCAGTTGCTGAGCGGCCTCCAGGCGCAGGCGGGCGACGGCCAGCTCCTGCTGGGCTCGCGTGACGGCGACGTTCTTCTCCTGTTCGGCGCGCATCACGATGCTGACCACTTTCTTGTTGGCGTCGCCGATGGCCTGGTTCTGAAGGCCGATCTCCGTCTGACGCGTAAGCTCGGCCTGGCTGCGGGCGACGGCGATCTGCTGCTCCAGCGCCCGTATCTGCTGGCGGGCGATCTCGCGGTCGTTGATCAGGTCCTTGATGGCGTCGGGCGGGATGATGTCGCGCACCAGCGCCTGGCGGATTTCAATGCCCTGCTCCGCGCACTTCTCGCTGAGCAGACGCTTGAACTCCGACTGGAATTCGATACGCGTCTGGCCGGAGATGAAGTCCCGCGCCGTGTACTGGCTGCCGACGATGCGTGAGAAGGCGCGCGAATAGGGAAGGATGACGCGTTCTTCGAGGAACTCCAGCAATCCGGAGCCCTCGGCGTACTGGACGTACGCCAGCGGCAGCGTCTGAGGATTCACCGCCCACTCCACAAATCCCTCCATGCGGATTTCGAAGCTGTCGGACGAAGGGAAGCGGATGGCATCGGCGCCGGCCATCTCGAAGCGCTGCGAACGGATGCTGATGGGGATCACCCGCCGCTCGTAGGGATTGGCGTAGAGGAAGCCCTCCGGCTCGGTCGACGCCTGAACCCCCTGCTCGCCGTTGTCAACCAGATAACGATTGGGATCGCGGGGAAGCGGGCCGGCCATGATGGTGACCACGCCCCGATGGCCCGGATCGATCTGGATCGGATCGACGAGCTTGACCTCGTAGGCGAAGGGGTTGGAATAGTCCGGATACTGGCCGGGCGTCAGAAAGCCCGGCAGGGGACCGCGCTGGCCGGGGCCAGCCAGCACCTGCCCCGGCGGCAGGGGGTCGCCGAACTTGCGCACGACGATGCCCAGCTTGTTGGCCGGCACCTGCTGGATCTTGACGATGTGTCGCTCGTAGGAAATGGGTCCGTAGCCAAAATAGGTGCCGGGCTTCTCGGGCTTCTCGATGATGCCGTTGAAGTCGGCGATGGCGCGCCGCCATTGGGCATAGCCTTGCGGATCGGTCTGGCGGTCGGGCGGACCGGGGATGATGATCTGGTCACCCTCCAGGCTCCGCGAGCCGTTCTTCTTCAAAAGCACCAGTGCTTCGCCGGGCCCGACCACGACGCGCACGAAAAACCAGAAGTAAATCAGGCCGGCCAGCGCCACCACCACGAGCAGCGTGATGATGGTCGGCACAATGTGAAACTCGCCGGGTCCAGGCGGGCGGCCGTCCAGGTCGTCGGGCGGACCGCCGCGGCCGCGGTTCGGTGGTTCTGAGGGCAGTCCCGGTATTCGCATTCTCGACATGGAAACCTCCCCGGGGTTGGGGGTTTGACGGTACACGCGCGGCACGCGGAGCAATCCGCGGCCGCTGACAAACGACAGGTCATGCTACAGCCTTCGGCCGCATCGGCGGCAGAATCTGGCCAGCGGCGGATGAGCCGAGCCGCAGCCTGGGCAGATGCGCGCCGGCGAGGCCGGGCCGCGCGAGTGTCTGCTCAGCGAGCGCAGCACCATCCACACGACGATGATGACCGCCGCCAGCACCAGCAACTGAAACGGGCTGAGGGGCAATGACATCCGATTGCCTTTCGCGCAAGCCGCTGGCGGACCATCATGCCGGATCATCCGCCGGCTGGCCATTATAAGCCGCCGGTTGGAATGGAACGACCCCGCGGCGGATCGATTATTCTGTGGGAAGGGAACTGCTCGCGTTCGGCGCCCCTTTGGAGCATCGCATCGAAGTGCCCGCTCAGACCTTTTTCAGGAGCAGGCACGCATTATGTCCGCCGAAGCCGAAGCTGTTGCTCATGGCGTAGCCGACCTTCATGTCGCGGGCGTTGTGCGGAACATAGTCCAGGTCGCATTCGGGGTCGGGCTCGTCCAGGTTGATGGTGGGGGGGATGAGGTTGCGATGGACCGCCAGCGCCGCCGCCACCGCCTCGACGCCACCCGAAGCACCCAGCAGATGTCCCAGTTGGCTCTTGGTGGAGCTGATGGCCAGCTTATATGCGTGGGGACCGAAGCACGCCTTCACGGCTTTGGTCTCGGCGATGTCACCCAGCGGTGTACTGGTGCCGTGGGCGTTGATGTAGTCCACCACGTCGGGGTTCACGCCGCCGTCCTGAATCGCCCGCCGCATGGCCAGCGTGGCCCCCTTGCCGTCCTCCTCCGGCTGGGTGATGTGATAGGCATCGCCGCTCATACCGTAGCCCGCCAGTTCGGCGTAGATGCGCGCGCCGCGCCTCCGGGCATGCTCGTATTCCTCCAGAACCACCACCCCGGCCCCCTCGCTCATCACAAACCCGTCGCGCCCCCTGTCCCACGGTCGACTGGCCTTCTCCGGCTCATCATTGCGGGTTGAAAGCGCCCGGGCGGCCGAAAAGCTGGCCACCCCGATCTCGCACAGCACGGCCTCCGAGCCGCCTGCGATCATGATGTCGGCCATCTCGTACTGGATGAACCGCGCCGCGTCGCCGATGGCATGGGAGCCGGTCGCGCAGGCCGTCGCCACGGCGCTGTTCGGCCCGTGCAGCCCGTACAGGATCGACACGTTGCCGCTGGCGGCGTTGACCATCAGCCGCGGCACCGTGAAGGGGCTGACGCGCGAGGGCCCACGGGTGTCCAGGATTTTCTTCTGTTCCTCGAGGGTCTCGATGCCGCCGATGCCGCTGCCGATAAGCACGCCGCACCGCGAGCAGTCCTCCTTCGCGAAGTCCAGCCCCGCATCCTTAACCGCCTGAATCGACGCCGCCAGCCCGAAATGCGCGAATCGGTCCATCCGCTTGGCTTCGCGGGCGTCCACCCCGTAGCGCGTCACGTCAAAGTCCGTACACTCCCCCCCGAATCGCGTGGGGTACTTGCTGGCGTCCCAGCGCCGGATCGGTCCGATGCCGCTGCGGCCGGCGCACAGCGCTTCCCACATCGCCTCGACCGTCTCGCCCAGCGACGTAATCACCCCCAGACCCGTGATGACTACTCGGCGTCTGCTCATGGCCAGGTGGCGGATTCACTTGCTGGAGTGTTCCTTGATGTAGTCGATCGCCTGGCCGACGGTCTGTATCTTCTCGGCTTCTTCATCCGGGATCGACAGCTCGAAGGCGTCCTCGAACTCCATCACAAGCTCAACCGTGTCAAGAGAGTCGGCGTTCAGGTCGTTGATGAAGTGAGTGTCGCGTGTGATCTCACTCTTGTCCACACCCATCTGCTCGCTGACAATCTCGATGACCTTCTGTTCAATGTCGTCCATAGAACCTTCCTACCCGATGAACTCTGTTCCGCGGGCCACCCGGCCCGGAAAAAGCGATGACTATAGCGGTGGCGCGGTCTTTTGCAACGGCCCCTACATCAACATCCCGCCGTCAACACACAACACCTGGCCCGTGATGTAGCTGGCGTCGGGGCCGGCCAGAAACGCCACCACCGCCGCAATCTCCTCCGGCCGGCCGAACCGCCGCAGCGGTATGTGCGACCGCGCCGTCTCCTTGATCTGGTCGTTCAACACGTCCGTCATGTCGGTGGTGATGAAGCCCGGGGCCACCACATTGCACGTGATGTTCTTACCCGCCAGCTCCTTGGCCACGCTCTTGCTCAGCCCGATCAGTCCCGCCTTGCTGGCGGCGTAGTTCGCCTGCCCGGCGTTGCCCGCCACCCCCGATACCGAGCTGATATTGATGATCCGGCCGGCCTTGGCCCTCATCATCGGCCGGGCGGCCGCTCGTATCGCCACAAAAGCGCTCTTCAGATTGGTCGCGATCACGCTGTCAAAATCCGCATCATCCATCCGCAGGATCAGACCGTCCTTCGTGATCCCTGCGTTGTTTACCAGCACGTCCAGCCGGCCATGCTTCTCGGCGGTGCCTTCCACCGCATCGGCCAATGCCCTGGCATCGGCGATGTCACAGATGACCGCCTCGGCCGAGCCGCCCGCGGCGGCGGCCGACTGACACACCTCGTTGAGCTTCTCTGCATTGCGGGCCAGGGCAACGACGTGAAAGCCGTCCTTCGCCAGCCGCTTCACGATGGCTGCACCGATGCCTCGCGATCCGCCCGTCACCAATGCCACTGGTTTGTCGTTCATTTCCTTGGTCCGTCTGGCCGGGGCAGTGCTGCCGATGCCTTACAGCCGAGCGGGCGTCCGCACGGCACTCCGCTTCGCGTCTACGCCAGCGTATCCGCTGTCGCCAGCGATTCAACCGCCAGCCGCCGGTTGATCCGCTTCGCCAGCCCTGCCAGCGTCCGGCCGGGCGCCAGTTCCACAAGTCGCATCTCGCCGCCGCTCAGCAGCGTCTGCATGGTCTGCTGCCATTTTACCGGCCGCACGATCTGCTGCACCAGCAGGTCGCGGATGGAGTCCTCGTCGCCGTGCGGGGCCGCGGTCACGTTCGCGTAAACCGCCTGCCTGGGGGGGCGGATTTGCACGCGGTTCAGCTCCTCCCGCATCCGTTCCGCCGCCGGCTGCATGAGCGGGCTGTGAAATGCCCCAGCCACCTTCAGCGCCACCGCCTTGAACCCCCGCTCCTCGGCGAGCTGCTGCACACGGCCACAGGCATCGGCTTCGCCGCTCACCACAATCTGCCCCGGTGCATTGAAATTCGCCGGCACCAGCACCCGCCCGCCGGCGGCCGCCGCACACAACTCATTCACCGCCGCCTCGTCCGCGCCCATGATCGCCACCATGCCGCCGGCCACGGCCGTCGCTGCCTCCTGCATGAACCGTCCGCGGGCAGCCACCAGCCGCAGCCCATCCTCAAAGCTGAAGGCGCCGGCCAGGTGCAGCGCCGTGTATTCGCCCAGGCTCAATCCCGCATACGCCGTGACGACCTGTGGGTCAATCTTTCCGGCGTGCCATGCAGCGCGGAAGCAGGCGACGCTGGTGACATAGATCGCCGGCTGGCTCACATCCGTCTGGTTCAAACGCTCCTCGGGGCCGCCGAAGCACAACGAAGCCGGATTCCAACCCAGCACGCGTTCGGCGGCCTCATACACATCCCGCGCCGCCGCGTGGGACTCGAAAAAGTCCTTGCCCATGCCTACTGCCTGGGCGCCCTGACCGGGACAGAGAATGCAGGTTTTTTCGCTCATGGAGAACTGGACCGGGCTTTGGCCTCTCACACCCTGATGACCGCGCTGCCCCAGGTCAGACCCGCTCCGAACGCCACCAGGATGATGATGTCCCCGCTGTGGATTCGTCCCGCGCGCCAGGCCTCATCCAGCGCGATGGGGATCGACGCGGCCGACGTGTTCCCGAACTTGTCAATGTTCACATACGCTTTGTCGGAGGGCAGTTCAAGCCGTTCCATGGCCGAGTCGATGATCCGCTGGTTCACCTGGTGGGGCACGATGAGCTTCACCTGGTCGGGCTTCAGATTGCACCGCGACATCGCGTCGGCGATCAGTTCGTTGAACCGCTGCACCGCAAACTTGTACACCTCGCGCCCCTTGATCTGCATGTACTGGCCGCGCTGGGCCACCATGCGCTCGTTGATCGGGTTGCGGCTGCCGGGAGGACAGTAGAGCATGTCCCATCGGTTGCCATCGGCGTATAAGGCGCTGTAGATGATCCCCTGACGCGGGTCGTCGCTGCGCCGAAGCACCACCGCCCCGGCGCCGTCGCCAAACAGAATGCAACTGGCCCGGTCCGTGTAGTCGGTCACCCGGCTGAGCGTCTCGGCACCCAGCACCAGCACGTTGCGGTAGCGACCGGACTTGATGAAGTTGGACCCGGTCTCGATGGCGTAGACGAAGCCGCTGCAGGCGGCTGTCAGGTCGAACGCCGGGGTGCTGTCCAGACCCAGCGCCGCCGCGATGAAGCAGGCAGTCGATGGGAACTGCATTTCGGGCGTAATGGTGGCGCAGATGATCAGGTCCAGGTCCCTGGCGGAGAGGCCGGCGGATTCCAGAGCGCGGCGGGCGGCGGCCGTTCCCATGGAGGCGGTCGTCTCATGCTCGGCGGCAATGCGTCGTTCCTTGATGCCCGTGCGCTGCGTGATCCACTCGTCGTTGGTGTCCACGATCCTGGCCAGGTCGTCGTTGGTCAGGCGGCGCTCGGGTATGTAGCTGCCGGTCCCGGCGATAATGACTCCACAGTCGGCCATAGGTCCTTTGTCGTGCCGGCCGGTTCGGCCTGGGCATTTGGCGGTTTCCGCGGCGCGGCCGGCGGCCGCGCCGGCTCATTCCTCGGTCACGGGGATGCTCTTTTCAATCCGGGCCACAATCTTCTGGTTCACGTTGGTCGTGACAAGGTGGCGGGCCATACGGATGGCGTTGCGGATGGCCTTGCTGTCGGAGCGTCCGTGGCAAATCAGGCAGTAGCCCGAGATGCCCAGGAGGGGCGCCCCGCCATACTCCTGCCAGTCGTGCTTCTGACGCAGCTTTCGCAGCGCGCCGTGCAACTGCCGGAGCAGACCCGGATCCGCCTCTTCCACCTCGGCCACGATCGTCTGAAATAATCCTTCGGCCAGGCCCTCGGTGAACTTCAGTACGATATTGCCCACGAATCCATCGCAGACGACCACGTCCACAACGCCGCGGAACAGGTCCCTTCCCTCGACGTTGCCGACGAAATTGATCAGCGGCTCGTCGCGCATGAGCTTCCGCGACTCCTTCACGATGGTGGTGCCCTTGGCGTCCTCCTCGCCGATTGACAGCAGCCCCACCCGGGGGTTGGCGATCCCGCACACCTCCTGCGCATAGGCTCCGGCCATCAGGGCGTACTGCTGGAGGTGTTTGGGTCTGGGTGCGATGTTGGCGCCCACGTCGCAGATTACGATGGGTCCGTGAAACGTCGGGATCACCACCGCGATCCCGGGGCGGCTCACTCCCGGCAGCGTTCGCATGCGCAACTGGGCCGCGGCCACACAGGCTCCCGTATTGCCCGCCGAAATCACCACGTCCGCCTCGCCTCGGGCCGCCAGCCTGCACATCACTGCGATCGAGCTGTTGGGCTTGGAGCGAATGGCCTCGACGGGCGGTTCGTCCATGGCGATCACTTCCGTGGCCGGCACGATCTCGTACTGCGCCCGCTGGGCGGCGCTCAGGCCGCTGGCCTCCAGGGCGCCTCGAATGGTCGCCTCATCGCCCACCAGCAGAATCCTGTCGCGCTGGTCGAGCAGAGGCGCAGCGGCCCAGCAGCCGTCGAGGATGGCGGCCGGGGCGTGATCGCCCCCCATCACATCCACTGCTGCTCGCACTGCGAATCCTCCCGAAAGCGGGCGGCCGGAGGGCGGCCGTCATTCACCGGCCTCCTCAACCTGCAGGGCCAGCTTGGGATTGACGTAGCCACAGTTGTCGCACGCGGCGTGTGGAAGCTTGCCAACCCCGCACTGCGGGCACCGAACGTAGTGGATGGGCTTCAGCGCGTGATGTGATCGCCGTTTGCGCTTGCGGGTCTTGCTGATCTTCTGTACCGGCAGCATGAATGGCTCCTGAGTCTCATCGAACCGGGCAGGGTCCGCCTGTCTGAGCGCTCTGGGCAGGGAAATCCCGCCCCCCATCCGTCGGCAAAAAACGGCGGCGGGTTACCGTCACCCGCCGCGCCGACAGACCAATTACGTTAGAAGCGGCCGTCAGTCCTGTCAAGGCCGTCGCATCGGTCGATTGCCTCGTGGGCGACTGACAGTTTATGCGGGCGGCGTCTGAGATGCCCCCCGCGCGATGTAGCACGGGTGTCCCGCGGGCGTCTCGCCCGTGCCAGATGGGGCGAGGACGCCCCTGCAAGGTGGTGCGCCGACTGGGCCGCCCAGCCCCGCCTCGACGATGGCGATCATACCAGCTCGCCCAGGCCGCTCAAACCCAGCAGCTCGTGGGTGAAGAACGGCTCGGCGGCGGCGGTGCCGATCCGGCCACCGAAATAGACGTTGATGTCCTTCACCATCTCCGGAACGGATCGGGGCCCGGGGACAAACTGCGATTCGTAGGCGGCGATCGCCCTCATCTTGGTTTCGAGGTGGGCGCTGATGTCGATGCAGAACGTGGGAATGAAGTTCATCCGCAGGTGGGTGCAGAAGTAGTAGATGATGCGTCTTGGATAACAGGGCTCGCCGGGGATCGACGAGCGTGTCAGCTTGGCATCGAAGCGGGCATCCTCGCCGATGCGCGTGACCGCCACATGGTCCGGGTGCGCGTCGACGGGGTAGGGCAGGAAGATCCAGTCGGGACGATGCCGGCGGATGACCGCGGCCAGGGCGTGGCGGCTTTCGATGTTGTGAACGACCTGGCGGTTGGGCAGACCCAGGCAGCTTCGCTCGACGCCCAAAATGCGGGCGGCGGTCTGGGCTTCGCGGGCGCGCACCTCGGGCGAGCCGCGCGGCGTCGGCTCGCCGTTGGTCATGTCCAGCAGATGTACGCGGTGCCCCTGCGACGCCAGCAGCGCGATCGTGCCGCCCATGCCGAGCTCCTCATCGTCGGGATGGGGGCCTATTACGAGAATGGATGCCATGGGAGGGTTCAGGGTTCAGGATTCAGGGTTCAGGATTCAGTGTTGGGCGTTGGCCGGCGTCGGCCGGCGTCGGCCATCGCCTCAGCATAGACGCGCTCCAGCGCCTTGACCATCACGTCGGCGCCGAAGCGGGCGAGGGCGAACTGCCGCCCGGCTTCGCCCATCCGGCGCCGCAGGTCCGCGTCGCGCAGCAGCCGCAATATCGCCTCCTTCAGCCTTGCCTGGTCAAAAGCCGGGATCAGAATGCCCGTCTGGCCGTCGATCAGGCCCTCGCGGTTTCCGTCCACGTCGTAGGTGATAACCGGCCTGCCGGCCAGCGCGCCCTGGGCCAGCGCTCGCGCCAGCCCCTCGCGGCGCGAGGGATGAACCAGCACGTCCATGGCGTTGGCCAGCTCGGGAATCCGCGACGGCGGCACCAGGCCGGTCAGGATAAAACGGTCGGTCAGGCCCATCTGTGCGATCCGCCGCTCGAAATCCCCGCGCAACAGTCCATCTCCGACCCACAGGAAGCGCAGCTCGGGAAACTCCCGGCACAGCTCCGGCGCGGCTGCCAGCAGGTCGTCGTGGCCCTTCATGTGAAACAATCGCGCGATCGTGCCCACCGCGATGTGTTCCTCCTCCAGCCCCAGACGCCGCCGGACCTCCTGGCGCGGAACCGGCGGATTGAGAAACGGCTCTGTCTCCATGCCGCTGTACACAGTCACGTACTGCTCCGGATGGCCGATTCCCACCTTCAGCGACTGCCGGGCCATCGCGTCGGCTACACAGACGATGCGCGTGCTCAGCGGCGCAACCTGGGCCTCCAGCCGCCGGTAGAACCAGTTGACCAGCGCCGACGACGATGCGGTGAACGACAGCCCGTGGATGGTATGAATGATGGCGGGCACGCCCGCCCTGGCCGCCGCGCGCCGCCCGATGATGCCGGCCTTGCTTGAGTGCGTGTGAACCACGTCCGGCCGCAGCTCGCGCAGCCGGCGGATGAGCGCTCGATAGGTCCGCCAATCCTTCAGCGGCAGGATGGCTCGGCGCATGTCGTCGATCACCTCAACGCGATATCCCCCGGCCAGGGCGCGGTCCATCAGCGAGCCCTCGGGCCCCAGAGGAGGGCCGGTGATGAGCGTGACATCATGGCCCAGCGCGTGCTGGCCTTCGCAGGAGAGCAGCGTGTTCTCCTGTGCCCCGCCGACGATCAGCCGTGTGATGATGTGAACGATGCGCATGGATGCCGCCCATTAAGCGTATGCGAGAATCCGGGAGGTTGGAAGTGGCTTGCCGTCGGCCGATAATGCGCTCATGCGCCGATTTCATGTGCCGCGGGCCGAGCCGGGGGTGCTGGTGCTGGACCGGCGCCAGGCGCATCACGCCCGCGACGTGCTGCGGCTCACGATCGGCGACGCGGTGGAGGTGTTCGATGATGATGGCCGCCGGGCCCAGGGGCGCATCCTCCGCTGCTCGCCGCGCGAGGTCGTCGTCGAGATCGGCGAGGCGCTGGCCGCCGCCCCCTCGCCGTTGGAGGTGATTGTCGCCGCGGCCGTACCGAAGGGCGCCCGCGCCGACTGGATGGTGGAAAAGCTCGGCGAGCTGGGTGTGTCGGAGTATGTGCCGCTGATCGCCGCGCGCAGCGTGGTACACGTGGAGGGTCCCTCGAAGCTTGATCGCTGGCAGCGCATTGCGCAGGAGTCGGCGCGGCAGTCGCGGCGTCCGGGCGTCATGCGCATTGCGTCGCCCGCGCCGCTGGTGACCGCGCTCGACTCGGCGCGAGGCGCGGGATGGTACTTCTGCACCGAAGGGCCATCGCTCAGGCCCATGGCCGATGCCGTTGCCTCGGTGGTAACAGCGCCCAGGCCGCCGCAACTTTGGCTCTGGATCGGCCCGGAAGGGGGCTGGACTCCGCAGGAGCGCGACCGATTCGAGCGGGCCGGCTTGACGCCCGTCTCGCTTGGCGGGACCATTCTCCGCGTGGAGACGGCCGCGGTGGCGGCCGCGGCGGTTGTCGCCGCCGTCCTCGTTCCGGCGATGCAGAAGGGGCAGCAAACGTGAGCCAGTACCCGACACCTTCCACTCCGCCCAACGTGCAGAGCCTGGGGTACTACTACGGAGCCGACCCGTGGGCCCATCTGATGCGCCCCGCCCGATGGGCCGGCGTCCTGATGATCGTCCTGGGCGGCCTGGGACTTGTCTGCGCCGGGTGCATGGGACTTCTGGCGGGGATGGTGCCCCTGGATCAGATCCCGCCCGAGCAGGTGGCGATGTTTCAGCAGTTGGAGGCGCAGACGGGACTGAGCGCCACGACGTTCATCCGGATCATGGCCGGCGTCATGGCCCTGCCGGGGCTGCTGCTCATTCTCCTGGGTGCGTTCGTGCGCGCCGGCAGCGTCGTGGCGCAATGGATATCCGTCATTCTCGCCGGCCTGATCCTGCTGGTGCTGGGGTTGAACCTTCTCAGCGGCATCGTGCAGATGATCGCCGATCCCGCGGCGGCCCTTGCTCATGCCATGGGCATTGTCATCGTGCTGGTTTTGGCGGGGCTGTTCGTCCTGTTGCTGGTGTGGCTGATCCGCGCCATCTCCGCGTCCGGTCAGCTCAAGCTGGCGAGGCTCCAGTATCAGATGCAGTACTGGCAGTACATGCAGCGGCAGCAGGCGTACGCGCAGGGCGGTCCTTATCAGCAGCCACAGCCGGCGTCGGTTCCACAGGTGGCAGCTCCACCGCCGTCCGCCCCGAATGATCCCACGCCTGAGCGACGCATCACGGAACGGCCCGCGAGCGGGCCGGCTGAACACGGGTCGTCCGACCTGGATGAACGGACGCGCGACCAGCGCCCGTGAATCACTCAAATCAAAAATCAACAATCAACAATCAAAAATCAAAAATCGAAAATCAAAAATCTCAAGTCCCCCTCACATCTTCAACTCGCGCGCGAAATAGTCCTGCCTCATCGCCTTCTTCGCCAGCGCCAGCGTCTCCTCGGCCACCTCATTCGCCTTGCGCGTGCCTGTGCGCAGGGCGTCGATCACGTCGCCGGGGCGTTGTTCATAATGCCGGCGGCGCCGGCGGATCGGCTCCAGCAGTGCGTTGAGCACCTCCACGAGCCTGCGCTTGACGGCCACGTCGCCCACCTTGCCGTTGCGATAGGCCTCGCGCATCTCCGCCACCCACGCCTTATCCGGGTTGAACGTCTCGTGAAACGCCCACAGCGGGTTCTTCTCCGGGTCGGTTTCGCCGGGGTCCGTGGCGCGGATGCGCCTGGGGTCGGTATACATCCCCATGACCTTCCGCTGCACCGTGTCCGCATCATCCGACAGGAAGATGGCGTTGTTCAGCGACTTGCTCATCTTCGGCAGATTGCCGTCCGGGCCGGGCGGACCCGTGCCGACCAGCCGCTTTACGCGCCCCAGCATGGGTTCGATGACCGGGAACAGCCCGCCCGCCTTCACGTAATCACGATCCTCGGTCTGCGGGTCCACGCCGCAGTAAATCTGGTCGAAGCGCCGCGCCACCTCGCGGGTCATCTCCAGGTGCGGAAGCTGGTCCTCGCCCACCGGCACGAGCTGCGGCCGAAACGCCAGAATGTCGGCCGTCTGCCCCACGGCGTACAGCGGAAAACCAAACGGATACTTATCTCCAAGGTCCTTCTCCCTGATCTCCTGCGCCAGGGTGGGGTTGCGCATGACGCGGTTGAACGGCAGCAGCATGGCGAAGAAAAACGTCAGCTCGTCGATGGCCGGCACCTCGCTCTGGACGAACATGGCGCTGCGGCCGGGGTCGATCCCGCAGGCCAGGTAGTCGGTGGCGATCTCCAGCACGCTCTGGCGGATTTCCTCCGGTCGATCGGCCCGGGTGGTGAAGGCGTGCTTGTTGGCGATGATGAAGAAACACTCATAGGAATCCTGAAGCGCCAGGCGGTTTTCCACGCTGCCGACGTAATGGCCCAGGTGCAGCTTTCCGGTGGGCGTGTCGCCGGTGAGGATTCGGGGTTTGGGCTCAGCGGTCATGGGCGGCAGTTATAGATTTGGGATTTGCGATTTGCAATTTGCGCTTCTGCGGAAGGCGGTTGGCGGTTCGGCCGCTTAGTGCCTGGCCAAAGCGCGGCGCATATGGTATCAGAGGCAGCAAGTGGCGGCCGACGTGGTTTCTCGGAACCACCCCGGCCTCATGCCGGCCGTCCGCGGCGTCGATTATAGTAACTGCTGGCCGGCCGCGCCGTCCGCGGGCGGATCCTGATTCCAAACGCCTGCGGACGGTTTGCAGTCGTCCGTCGTCGGAGGATGCTGTGTCCAAATCATTCAAAGAATGGCTGGCCGAAGGGGATGCGCTGTACAACGAGGCCCTGAGGGAATACCAGGCCATCGAGAAACAGCTTGAGGAGCTGGAGGCCCAGCTTCTGGCCAAGAAGGAAGAAGTGAATCAGATCGCCGGCGTGATTGGCAAGCCGCCGGTCGAGGGCAACCGCAAACCGGCCGTACAGATTGTGGATACGCACGCGCCGGGCTCGATCCCCGCCTCACGGAACACGATCGCGAAGGCGCTGACCGGCCGTCTGGGGGGTTGAACGGGACAGCACGACGAAGCGAGCAAGTCAGGGGGCAAGCCGGGGTGCCTGGTGATTCGAGCAACACAACGTGCGAGTTATGCACCGCACGGGCACGGCGCGGGGGGCGTGATCGGCGCATGCAACAGGCTATACCCAAGCGTGCGCGGCGGCGCGCCGTCGGCGACAGAATCGTCTGGATGGCCGGCCTACATCCGGTTGGCGTCAAACAGCGAGCCTTCCTCCACCTGGACCTGCTCGGCGAGCAGCAGGGCCCGTGTCTGAGCGTCCAGCCCGACGGGGTGGAACTCGACCTCGTACGCAGTAGTGGGGGCAAACCATGTGCTGCGGACGACACCGATGTCCCCTCGGTGCAGGCACAGCTCCGGGATGTCCGTGGTTAGACGGACAAAGTCATCCACGTGCGGACGCCTCATACGATCCTCCTTGATACCTGAATCAGACCATTCCATTCCTCCCGCAGTCCTGGGTCCTGGACTTTCACCGGGTGACAATAGTACCGTGCTGCTCGTCCGGATGCAAGAGAAAAATCAACCGGATTTTCCCAATCTCTCCAAGTTCATTAAGATATAGCACATGCTTGGTCCGATAGACGGCTTCCGACGTGCGCTTCTCCGCTGGTATCGCCGCCACCGCCGCGACCTGCCATGGCGGGTACCGCCTGGTTCGCCACGGGGCCTGCGCCCCGATCCGTATCATGTTGTCATCAGTGAGTTTATGCTCCAACAGACGCAGGTGGCCGCCGTCGAGCCATTCTTCCGGCGCTTTCTGGCCGCGTTTCCCACCATCTTCGACCTGGCCCGAGCCGACGAACAGGCGGTCTTGCGAGCATGGCAGGGGCTGGGCTATTACCGGCGGGCACGACATCTGCACCGCACAGCGCAGATCATCGTGGAACGATTCGGCGGCCAGGTGCCCCCAACTCCGGAGCAGCTCATTTCTCTCCCGGGCGTCGGCCGCTACACCGCCGGGGCCATTGCCTCGCTGGCGTTCGATGTGCCCGCTGCCGTGCTCGATGGCAATGTCGCTCGCGTGCTCTGCCGGCTCGGTTGCATTCGGGGCGATCCGCGTTCGAGCACCGTTCGCAGAAGGCTGTGGGAGCGGGCGCAGGAACTGCTGCCACACCGCGGGGCCGGCGAGTTCAACTCGGCGATGATGGAGCTGGGTGCCCGCATCTGCGTCAGTGGCCGGCCTCACTGCATGCGCTGTCCGGTCAGACGCCATTGCGCTGCCCTGGCCGCCGGGGCGCAGGAACGTATTCCGCCGCCCGCACGCCACAAGCCGCGCCCGATCGAGCGTCGATTCGTGCTGTGCATTGAGCGCGGCGGACGGTGGCTCATCGAGCAGCGACCGTCGGATGGCCGCTGGGCATCGATGTGGCAGTTCTTCACGGTGCCTGCGGCGGGCGGGGCGCCCGGTGTCGGGCTTGTTGGGCGTGAGACGGGGCTGGCCGTGCGTGCGGTGCGGTATGTGGGAACGGTGCGTCATGAGCTGACCCATCGCCGATATGTGTTTGAGGTGTACAGGTGCCGTGCCGGCGGGGCGGCGATCTCGAGCGGAACAAGTGGCGGCGGGGTGCGGCGGTGGCGAAAGCTGTCGGAGCTATCGGACCTGCCGATGTCCCGGCCGCAGCAGCGGATCGCAGCGCTGCTGGGCGAGGCGGCGCGTTAACCAGATCACCGCGATCTCTGCATTCAGAAGCCCCTGCCCAGTTTGCCTCCGTGCCGCTTATATCGTAGATCGAACCAGCCGATCAACATTGCCGAGAGGTGTTTTATGAACGCAATGCAACTGGAGAACATGCCCGCGAGCCAGCCGCCGCGGACTTCCACGGTGCTGGTCTTCCTTGCGGCCTTCGCGGTGATCGTGAGCTGGCTGGTGGTATATGCGGTGACCAACGCGCTGATTGCGGCCGATCTGATGGCCCCCTGGCCGGCGGATGCCGATCCGCGGCGGCAGTGGATGCTGAAGGGATTTGTAGGTATGTTCGCGGTCTTCAGCGTGGTGGGAACGATTTTCCGCTGGATCAGCAACCGTCAGCTTCGCCGCATCGACCAGATCGCCGACGCCGAGGGGTAACAGATTTCAGCGGGTGCCCGGTCCCCCCCGGCCCCGCTGCCGCTTTCGGCGACTGCGCGAGGGATTGGGGCCGGCCTGGTTGTTCCTCGCGCTTGCCGGCGAGGTGTGACTGGCGGGTTGGGGCTGGGGTGTATCTGTGCGACTGTTGAGCGGGGGCGGATCATCGGAGGCGCCAAACTCCGGTTGATCTTCATCATCGCGGGCGTCGGACTGGGTTGGTTCGGTGTCATCCGCCATGAGGGGCGAGTCGGAAGGCGTTGGACGGTGGGGCGCCCCCGCAGAGGCTGGCAGGTCACGCTCCAGCAGCTCATCGTTGGCGACGGCGATCACACGGTCGGTGTCCAGCCGCACCTTCAGGAGCTGCGCCAGGAGCATCGTTTCGATAACGGTGCCGGGACCCTCCGCCGTCCGCACGCGGGAGCCGACGCGGGGAAGCTGTCTTCTCAGTTCGTCGTAGGTCTGCTCCTCAAATCTCAGGCAGCACTTGAGGCGCCCACAGCGGCCGCTCACCTTGGTGGGGTCGAGCGTGGCCTTCTGTATTTTGGCGCTGCCCATGTTTACGGGGCGGAGCACCTTCAGGAACTGACGGCAGCAGCAGTGCTGGCCGCAGGTTTCGTAGTCGGCGGCGATGCGGGCCTCGTCGCGCGAGCCGACCTGGTGCATCTGAATGCGGGTGCGGAAGCGCGAGGCGAGCTGCTTGACCAGGTTGCGGAAGTCGATGCGACCGGGGGCGACGAAATAGAAGGTGGCCATCTCTCCGCCCAGCAGCAGCTCGACATCAACCAGTCTCATGGGCAGGTCCAGCTCCGCGATCAATTCGCGGCAGGCGCGGATGTACTGGGGTTTGGCCGAGTCGATGTGAGCCTGTTCCTGAAGGTCCTGGGCGGTGGCGATGCGCAGGACGCGACCCTCGGTGGTGAAGGGATAGCTGTGTCCGCCGGATTCGGCGATGTAGGCGTCGATGGTGTCGCGGCCGACGTCGATGGGGCAACCGCAGCCGCACGTGGCCAGAACCCTCCCCAGTTCTGTACCGCGCGTGGAGCGCAGGACGACGAGGCTGCCGCAGCGGGGGGCCGGCCCTCCGTAGCTGAAGTGGCCCACGGTGAGCAAGTATCCGTAACGGACCAGCACAGACGCGGCGATGCGCTCCGGCGCATCGTCAATCACATTCAGACCCTGGAGGCCCATATGGCGCTATCTCAGCAGCGCCGGGGGCGCCGGCGCCGAGGGCAACGGCCTGGTTGCTTCAGCGTTGCCCGGCCGCCGAGGCGGCCAGTTCCTCCAATGTGACCGCCAGCTCCTGAAAAATCAAGGAGACGTTGACATTGGACTCGACCAGGGCGGCCGCCCGCCCGATCGCCTCCGCCGCCTTGCACAGCCGCTCCAGCAACGCGCTGTCTTCGCTTGCGGCCATCCGCTGCGACAGGAAGCGTCCGGCGATTGTCAGATAGGTGAGCACGGCGCCACGGGTTGTCTGTTCCTTGCTGGCAAGCTTGTCGCGCTCCATCCGGAGCGTTACCAGCGCGTCGGTTGCCGCGCGGAACCATTCGGGCAGATCCTCGACGGGCTTTCCCGAAATCAGGCGCTCGAGCCGTTCGCGCAGTTCTCTGGCGCCTGTGACCACGCCGTCTTGCAGCCAGGCGATGGCCAGACCCGGCGAGCCGCCGCTGAGGGCAGCGGCGTCGGCCGCATCGGCGGGGCTGATGCCGCGGCGTGTCAGTTGGGACTGCACAAGTTCGGCGGGCAGCGGCACAAAGCGCACGATCTGGCAGCGGCTGCGCACCGTGGGCAGGAGGGCGTCGGGCTGGTCGGTGAGCAGAATGATCAGGGTTCGCCCGGCCGGCTCTTCCAGGACCTTCAGCAGCGCGTTCTGGGCGGCGGCGTTCATGAGTTCGGCCTCTTCCACGATGAAGACCTTTCCGCGGTTCAGGCCTGCCTTGCGCGACGCGGGTTCGATCAGGCAGTCGCGGATCAGGTTGATCGACAACTCGCTGGCCTTGCGATCCTCGTGCTCCAGGCGGACGAGCTGGCGGTAGATCAGGTGCAGGTCGGGGTGGGAGGCGGCGGCCAGTGCCCGGCAAGCGGGACAGACCGCGCAGGGCAGCTCGCCATCGGGGCATTCGCACAGAAACAGGGTCGCCAGGGCGTTGGCGACCATGCCCTTGCCGACGCCGCCGGGCCCTGCGAAAATCAGGCCATGTGGCAGGCGGTCGGCTTTCCATGCCCGCCGCAGCCAGCCGACGGCATGGTCCTGGCCCTGAATGTCGTTCCATGTCGTTACGGGCATGGTGGGGCATGGTAACGACCGGTGCGCGGGTTGGGAACCCGGCGGTCCGGTGGGGCGTACAAACCTGTAGCTGCAATGCCCTGATTGTGGTACAAAAAGAGGTTGATGTTGAACCAGAAAGCTGTTACACCATACAGCCGTCGTCAAGGCGAGACAGCGCCAATGTGGTGCCCTGGCGCCCTCCGCCGCGGTCCGGCTGGTCCGCCGCTGCATATCGAGTCGCCGGCCAGCCCATGAGGAGTGCAACATGGCCAATTCCGCTTGGGGTATCGACCTCGGAAACAGGGCGTTGAAGGCGGTCAAGCTGGTGCGTGAGGGCGACCGTCTTCGGGTGGATGATTTTGAGATCGTCGAGCACGAGCACATCCTTTCCGTCGCCGGTGACAACAAGGAGTCGATGCTCCAGACCGCGCTGGCGGGGCTGGTGCAGCGCCACGACATGCGCGGCAGCGACGTGGCCGTGGGCGTCAGCGGACAGCAGAGCTTCGCCCGGTTCATCAAGCTCCCGCCGGTGGAGAGCAAGAAGATTCCCGAGATCGTGCGTTTCGAGGCGATCCAGCAGATCCCCTTCCCGCTGGATGACGTCGAGTGGGCGTATCAGCTCTTTCAGGCCCCCGACTCGCCGGACGTGGAAGTGGGCATCTTCGCGATGAAGAAGGAGCTGGTCAACCGCCAGATCGCCTATCTGACAAGCCTCAATCTGGACGTGCAGGTGGTGCAGATGATGCCGCTGGCCGTGTTCAACGCCATGCACGCCGAGCAGCAGATCGTCGGGACAACGATGTTCATGGACAGCGGCGCCGAGAACACCGACCTGATCATCGCCGACGGGCACACCGTCTGGCTGCGCACGCTGCCCATCGGGGGGAACAATTTCACCGAACAGCTCGCCAAGAGCTTCAAGCTCAGCTTCACCAAGGCCGAGGAGCTGAAGCGCAACGCCGCGACCAGCAAGTACGCCAAGCAGATTTTCCAGGCGATGCGGCCGGTTTTCGCGGATCTGGTTGCGGAAATCCAGCGCTCCATCGGTTTTTACGCTTCGGTGCATCGCGATGCGCGAATCGAGCGGATCGTGGCCCTGGGCGGCACCTTCCAGCTTCCGGGACTGCAGAAATACCTGCAGCAGAACCTGCAGCTTCCTGTGGAGAAACTGGATGGATTCAAGGTGGCTCCCCCCGCCGATGCCAAGCTGGCGGCGGATTTCGCCGAGAGTGCGATTTCGCTGGCCGGGGCCTACGGACTGGCGGTGCAGGCCATGGGCGAGGGCAAGATCACCAGTTCGCTGCTGCCCGCGGCGATCAAGCGTGCGCGGATGTGGCGCGAGAAGCAGAAGTGGTTTGCGGCGGCCGCGGCGCTGTTCGTCGCCGGCACGTTGGGCGTGGGCGGGCTGTATTACGCGACCGACGCGGCATACAAGGGCAACGTGCCGTTGCGGGAGCAGAACATGGCGACCCGCAAAATGGCCGAAGACCGTCTGGCCCGCTGGAACGAGCAGGTGGCCAGGATCGCCGGTCCCAGCGATGAGAAGTCCAGACTTATCAAAGGGCTGAATGACTACAAGCACCTCTGGCCGCTGCTGCTGAACGACATCATCAGCGCCGCGCCGGTTGCGGATCTGGACAAGCCGCGCGAGCAGCGGCGGGTGGTGCTGATCGACAAGATCCAGTCCAGGTACTTCCCCGATCTGACCGGGCCGCTGGCCGCCCGCGACATGGCGACCCTGGCCAATCTGGTGACCGGTACGGGAACGGCCGCATTCCGGGGTTATGACCCGACGCTGGGTGGCGGGCCGCTGGGTCCGGGTGGTCCGGGTGGTCCTGATCCGGATGACCCGTATTATCGCAGCGGCGGCGGTATGCCGGGCATGCCCGGAGTTGGGCCGCCGCCCGGGGCGAAGCGCGGCTACATCATTGTGATTGAGGGCTTCACGCCCAACGCCGGCGGCATGAGCTTCCTCCGGGACACGATCCTGCAGACACTGCGAAGCAAGTCGGAGGCCGCGCAGGCGCAGGCCGGAATGCCGTATTACATCGCCAGGGCCGATATCGTCAGCAGCAAGCCGCGCGTGACCGCGCCGACCGGTGGGGGTGCCGCCCCGGTGCGTCCGGGCGGAGGGGGTTGGATGGGCGGTCCCGTGGGCGGCGGTCCGATGGTGGACACGCCGTTCGATCCCGGGGGATTCGGCGGACCTCTGGCGGGCCGCGGTCGGGGTCCCACGGTCGATCCAACCGTGGACCGCATGGAGGCGTTCAAAGGCGAATCGATGGAAAAGGACACCAGCTTCACCATTGTGGCCATCGCGGTGGTCGATCCCGGCAGTCAGGATCAGGAAGGCGCACGATAAGGAGCAGCCATGGATGCCCTCAGAAGAAACCTCATCAGTATCATCTCTGGAGTGGTTGCCCTGCTCTCCATCGTGCTCGTGTTCTTTCCGATCAACGGCTGGTTTGACGGACTCCAGTCGGCGGCCGACCGATCGAAGAGCGAGTATACGAGGATGACCTCTCTGGCCAACCAGCGGATCACGATCCCGTTCAGCAATGAGACGGTGGCGATCATCCCATCGGAGCAGATGATCGCCGAGCTGAAGGAGCGGGCCGATCGCCTGGAGAAGCTCAGCGCCGATCTGGTGCAGCACGGCGCTCAGCGGAACCAGCGGAAGCTACTGGTTGCGGACTCGCTGCCGGCGGCGGAGAACGTCTACGGCATCCTGTTCTCCAAGCGATACCGCGAGTATTTCGATGAGTTGGCCGCCAGGCTCAATGCCACCCGCCTGCCCACTCAGGCGGAGGTGGCGGCGGCGCGCCAGAAGCAGGAGGAGGCGTTCATCAGCAGCCGGGTGCAGACGCTGCCGGGCGGGGCGACCAACATTGCCAGGCTGCAGGCGGAATTCCAGCGTGATCACGCGCCGCTGGTATGGCAGCAGTTGTGCCGCGACCGGGCTTCGCGGTACACGATGTACGTGGCCACGCCGACCAGTGCCGTGCAGCAATTGGGGTTCCACCGGCACGCCGGGATTCCCGAGCCGGGGACAGCCCCCGCGCCGGTGGATCTGTGGTTTGCCCAGCACAGCCTGTGGATTCAGGAGGACATTGTCGACGCCATCGTCAAGACCAACAGCCAGTACGGGCGGAAGAACGACAGCGGACAGGTGGTGGTGGAGGGGGCGGCGGTCAAGAACCTGGTTCAGGTCAGCGTGACCCCCGGATACGTAACGGGTCTGGGTCTGCAGATGATGCCGGTGCAGGCCGGCGGAGCTCGTCCCTTCGGTGGCCCGGAGGTGTATGGTGGGCCTCTGGGCGGCCCCATGCTCGGCCCCACGGGCGGTCTGCCGGGCGGACCTGCTCAGAAGGTCCCCACGAAGAACTACACGACATCGGTGACTGGACACGTCAGCAATCCGGTCTACGATGTGATGCAGTTTTCGGTGACGGTGGACATGGACGGGCGATATCTGAATGCGTTCATGGACAATCTCACGGGGGAGCGCTTTATCACGATCATCAATGCCGAAGTTCGTTCGGTGGACCGCGAAGTGGAACAGTATAACGGGTATTTTTACGGCGAGAGCCCCGTGGTTCGCGTCAAACTGGACTGCGAGGCGGCTTTCTTCCGGGAGTGGACGGAGAGGCTCATGCCGGATGAGATCAAGCGGATGCTGATGATCACGCCGCCAAGGCCAGCGGCGGGTCGCGGTTTCTGAGTCCTGTGCAGCGGGTCTGGGCATACGCCCGAACCGAGGTGGAACATGGAAAAGATCGAAAAGCACATCGAGTGGTTGGTGCTGGCGCTTGGCGCCCTGTGGCTGGTTGGAATCGTGGGATGGAAAGTGACGAGCCGGCCCGCCACCGAGGTTGCACCGGGCAAGAGGGTGCCATTGACGGCGATCGACCAGGAGATCAACCAGGGTCCGCGGGCGCTGCTTGAGCAGAAGCTCAATCAACCGCAGACCGTGGAGATACCTCCGTTGCCCCCCGGCGAGCAAACCGGTCCGGAGAATCGCCCTTGGCCTGCGGTGCTCGCCCAGGTGCCGTTCCACACGCCCGGGCCGATGGGCAAGTTGGAGGGGCCGGGCTGGCAGGCGCCCTCGGAAGTGGCCCGGATCGCCGCGCTGCCGCTGCCGCCGGCACCCATCGCCAACGAGCAGAACGCTGGCAAGGCGGTTGTGCGGGCATGGCGCGATCCGAGTGCGCCCGAGCCGATGGTCAGGCCGGCGGCGGATGCGGCGGATACGAGGCTGAACAAGACCTGGTACACGTTCTTTGCCAAGTTCCCGCAGACACGCTATCAGGAGTCGCTGACGGCGGCCCGGGTGCCCGTGTCGCTGCTGCAGATGGTGATCGAGAAAGTGGAGCTGGAGCGGCGCGAAGTGCTGGGGGATGGCAGCTACGGGCCGGCAACGCTGATTGAACCGCTGCCGCACAACGCGCCGCCGGTCAAGCTAAGTGAAAAGCCGGCCGAATACCGTGCCTGGTCCGAGCGACCCGAGAACCAGGTGAAGATCGTACAGCCTCCGTTCTATGAAGTGCTGGCCGGAGATCCACCCGCCCCCCCGATCGATCGGGCCACTGCCGAGAGGCTCGCGGCGGCGCGACCGTTCAACGCGAAGATGGCACTGGATGCCATCCGCAGCTTGCCGCCGCCGTTGCAGCATGCCGAGCGCATGAAATACACGCCGGATGAGCGGCGGCAGATTGCGGAACTGGAGAGGCTGGAACAGGAGGCTGCGCGCCGGTCGCGTGCGGCATCGCGTGGTGTGACCCGGAGCACGCGCGGCGCGCGGGGGCCGGGCCAGGTCGAAGGCGGACCGATCGTGCCGCTCGGTCCCATCCCTGGCCTTCAGGGCGGACCGATCGGACCGGGCGGAGGGTACATGGGGCCTGGCGGAGGCTCCATCGGACCAGGTCGTGGCGGCTCCGACGAGTATCGCGACGTGCTGGACCCTTCGATATTCCAGGAGATGTTTGCCCAAGCCCAAGGCCGGCCCAACTGGTTCGATGACCCTCATGCTCCGCCGCGTCCGGCGGATGCCACTCCTGAGTTCCAGTTCGATCCCAACACCGGGCAGATGATCGGCGGCCCGATGGGGGGGCCGACACAGGGCTACGGGCCCACCCCGCCACTGGGTGGACCGGTGCTGGGCGGTCCGACGCTGGAGGGCGGGCCGATTGCGCCGGGCCCCATGGTCGGTCCGGTCATGGGTGGTCCGCTGAGTACCGCCGGACTGACGGTGGACCGCGAGGGCAACATCAGGGTCTGGGCGCACGACGAGACCGCCACGCCGGGCCATACGTATCAGTACCGTCTGCGCATCCTCTTCCGCAATCCGCTCTATCAGCAGGATCAACTGGCCGAACCGAAGCTGGCCTCACAGCCTGTCCTGGAAGGCGAATGGACGGCCTGGAGCCAGCCGATCACCATACCTCCGGATCTGAAGATGTGGCTGGTAAGCGGAGCGGCCTCGCGCGACACGATGTCCGCCCGCTTCCAGGTGTCGCGATGGCACAACGGTCAGTACAGTGCGCCCCAGTCGTTCACAGTCAGTGTCGGCGACCTGATCGGGGGAGTCGTGACGGTGGCGACACCCAGGCCCGTCACCGGAGCCATCGGGCCGACAGCGATGCAGCCGGCGGCTGAGCAAATTGACTTCACCACCGAGTGGACATTGGCCGATGTCCGCCTGGTGGGCACGGACGCCCGCGTCACGCTGGTTCACAACGATGGTCGCGTCCAGGTGCGCTCGGCACGCGAGGACCAGCGAGATTTTCTGAGCACGTCCAGTGCGGCTGCGCCGGCGCCGGCGGCCGCGACGGGCGCGCTGGTGCCCGGGACCGTGATGCCCGGCCCTGGTTACAGGTACTGAAAGAGGTGTGCAAGCGAGTCAGTCAGCGGAAGCGATGGCCCGTTCCATCGCTTCCGCCGTTTTTGACATGTCCTTTCATCTGGGCAAGCCCGTCTTGACCATGCTCGTCATCGCGCTGATCACCGGCGCGGGCATCGCAATGCGCCCCGGCCGCGATCGCGCCGACCTGGTCGTGTGGGTCTTCGCCGTCCAGCATCAGAAGGCATTCGTCGATCCGCTGCCTGATGGCCGGCCCTCCCTGGCGGCTCAGTTCACTGCTGAAACCGGCAAGACGGTGGACGTGCAGCTCATCTCCTACCGCGCCCAGAACATCCGCATGGTCGGGGCCTTCATGGCCGGCCTCAGCGGACCCCAGACGCCGGATCTGGTGGAGATCGAGATCAACCAGGTGGGCAAGTACTTCCGTCCACCGGTGGACCACGTGGGCCTGATTCCTCTCAATGACTACCTGCGGCGGCCGGGGCTGACGCCCGGCAGGACGTGGATGGATGAAATCATCCCCATGCGCTTCACGCCGTGGACCAAGCAGGGACGAATCTTCGGCGTTCCCCACGACATCCACCCCACGACCATCAGCTATCGCCACGACCTGTTCACCGAGGCCGGAGTCGACCTGCCGGCCGCCAGGACCTGGCACGAGTTTCAGGATGCCTGCCTGCGCTTTCAGGAATACTGGCGTGCGCGCGGCTTCCGCAACCGCCACGCCCTGGACCTGCCGTCGGCCGACGGGCAGTGGCTGTCGATGTTTCTCCTCCAGCGGCACATCAATCCGATCGACGACCAGGGCAATGTCTACCTGACCGATCCGCGCGTCGCCAATACGCTGGCGTTCTACGCACAGCTCGTCAGCGGCCCGCGCAAGATCAACGGCGAATCCACCGGCGGGGCCGGCGCCTTCGCCCGCGATCTGGTCGACGGCAACATCTGCGCCTACATCACGCCCGACTGGCGCGTGCAGTTCATCAAGGACTACACCCCGGTCGACGAGCACGGCCGCAAGGTCCTCGAGGGGAAGATGCGGATGATGCACCTGCCGGTCTTCGAGCCCGGCGATGCGCCTACCACGACGCTCGGTGGCACGATGATGGGCATCCCCAGGACCTGCCACGATCCCGAGGCCGCATGGAAGCTGCTGGAGGTGCTGTATCTGAGCATGGACTCCAATGTCGGCCGCAGCAGGGACATGATGATCCTTCCGCCGGTCAGGTCGATGTGGGAGGACCCGGTGTACCACCAGCCCGATCCGTACTTCGGGGGCCAGCGCATCAACGAGATGTTCATCGAGCTGGCGCCGAAGGTGCCGGCGCGGCAGGTGACACCTGCGACGCACCTGGCGCACGCGATCTTCTCCGTACTCCTGCACGACGCCCGCCGGTACATCGAAACGCGCGGGACCGACGGGCTGGAGGAGGCCTGCCGGCGGTGGCTGGCGCGGGCCGAGGAGGACCTCAAGCGCCGCATGGCCCACGGGGAGTTCTCCGAATGACGCGGCAGCGCCTCTGGACCTTTCAGCACCGTGCCGCGCCGTACCTCTTCGTCGCGCCGTTTCTGATCCTCTTCTGCGTCTTCATGCTCTACCCGCTGGGGCGCAGTGTCACGCTCAGCCTCTACCGCTCGGCCGGGCCGCGCGCCCAGGAGTACATCGGGCTGGGGCATTACGCCTTTTTCCTGAGCGATGCGCGGTTCTGGACGGCCGTCACCAACACGGTGATGTACACGGTGGCGTTCGTGGGGCTTCAGGTACCCGCGTCGCTGGCGCTGGCGGTGCTGCTGAACAGTCAGCGCGTGCGCCTGCGTAACGTGTTCCGCTTCGCGTTCTTCGCCCCGCATCTTGTGGGCAACGTGTTCGTGGGCGTCATCTTCATCGTGCTCCTGGCCCAGCGCCATGGCCTGATCCCCAAGGCGCTCGGAGCCATCTATTCGCCGTGGCTGGAGATCAACTGGCTGAACGATCCCACATGGGCGCGCATTGCCATCCTCATGGCGGCGCTGTGGCTGTCGGTCGGCTGGGGAATGATCTACTTTCTGGCGGCGCTCCAGACGGTGGACCGCGAGTTGTACGAGGCGGCCGAGGTGGACGGCGCCGGGCGCTGGTCGCAGTTCTGGCACGTGACGCTGCCGGGCATCCGCCCGGTGTTCATCTTCATGGTGCTGATCGGGACCATCGGGGCGTTCCAGCTCTTCGAGCTGCCCTACATCATCCTCGGCGGGCCGGGGCCGGCCGAGTCGGCTCTGACCATCGTGATGTTCCTGTTTCAGCAGGGCTTCGAGATGGGCGACATCGGCGCCGCGTCGGCGATCGGATGGCTGCTGGTGTTCATGATTCTGGTCATCTCGCTGCTTCAACTCAAGCTGTCGGGGTTTGGAAAGGAGGAGGGACGATGAGTGGCGAGAGGCACGAAGGCACGGAGGCACGGAGGCAGGGAGGGGGGAGCGACGAAGCGACGAAGCGACGGAGCGACGGAGGTTCAGGGTTCGGGGTTCAGGAGGGCCGGACAACTGAGCAGCGGACCAATGACCCAACAACGGACAACGGACCACTGACAACTGACCCCACTCGGAGCGTCCCGCGGTGCGGGACCTACGCGCGAACTCAAATCTCAAATCACGAATCGGAAATCGAAAATCGAAAATCGAAAATCGAAACCACCCACCCCTGGCTCTCGGCCATGGGCTCCATCTCCCTCCACACGGTCCTGCTGGTCATCGCCGCGTTCAGTCTGGTGCCGTTCATCTGGCTCATCTGCGCCACCGTCAAGGACCAGGCCGACTTCTTCACCTATCCCTTCCTGCCCTGGGGCCACCTCGGCAGACTTACGCTTGATAACTACCGCCGGCTCTTCGCCCAGGAGCCGTTCTTCGGCTGGCTGGTCAACTCGTTGTTTCTGACCTCCGCTCACACCGTCGTCGTCGTCACCCTCAGCAGCCTGGGCGGCTTTGCCCTGGCCAAATATCAGTTCCGCTTCCGCAAGACGCTTCAGATCATCATGCTGGCCACGATGCTCCTGCCATCGCAGGTGCTGCTGGCCAGCAGTTACGAGCTGATGTACCGCTTCGGCTGGCTGGACTCGTATCTGGCGCTGCTGATCCCCGGCGCCGTGAGCGTCTTCGGCATGTTTCTGTTCCGGCAGGCGATGCAGGCCGTCCCCGACGAGCTGCTCCAGGCCGGGCGGGTGGACGGCTGCTCGGAGCTGCGGCTGTGGTGGGAGGTGGCCCTGCCGATCGTGCGCCCCATGATCGGCGCCTATACCCTCCTGAGCTTCATGGGCACGTGGAACAGCTTCCTCTGGCCGCAGATCATCCTCCAGAACCCGGCCAAGTATACGCTGCCGATCGGGCTGGCGAACATGCTGGGGCTTCCGCAATACCAGACGCAATACGGCGTGCTGATGGCCGGGACGCTCCTGAGCGTGGTGCCGGTGATCGTGTTGTTCTTCATCCTTCAGAGGGACTTCATCTCGGGGCTGTCGAGCGGGGCGCTGAAGGGATGAGGGGGATTCTGGATTTTCGATTTTCGATTTTCGATTTGAGATTCCCAATCTGACAGCCTCGATTGGCAATTCGAGGTCCTCAATCTGAGAGTTCTGTCTGGCGATTCTTGGGGCGTTGCCCCGGCGGCGAGAGGGCCCACGGGAGGGACGGTACGACGACATCGACTATCGGCGCCCCTGTACGCCGCCGCTGGAAAGCGAGGATGTGGCCTGGGCCGAAGAACTGCTGCGCGCGGCCGGACGACGCTGAAACGGCGCTGAGACGGCACGCCCGGTGCTCCGGTGCCCGGTGCCGACGCCGCTTGCGTGGGCTGCGGCCGCCACGTATCGTGCCGTCCGATGCCCCCAATGAACGACCTGCTTCAGATTGGCCGCTGCCCCCTGTTTGTCATCGCGGGGCCGTGTGTGATCGAGTCGGCCGAGCTGTGCCTTACCGTGGCCCGGCACATGCGGGATGTGTGCGCGCGCCTGGGGCTGGCGTATGTCTTCAAGGCGAGTTTTGACAAAGCCAACCGCTCGAGCGTCGCCAGCTTTCGCGGGCCGGGCCTGGAGGCAGGACTCGCCGTGCTGGCGCAGATCAAGCGCGAGGTGGGCGTGCCGGTTCTGACGGATGTGCATGAGACCAGCCAGGTGGAGGCGGCCGCGCAGGTCGTGGATGTGTTACAGGTGCCGGCGTTTCTCTCGCGTCAGACGGATCTGCTGGCCGCGTGCGGGCGCAGCGGGCGGGTGGTAAACATCAAGAAGGGGCAGTTCATGTCGCCGGTCGAGATGGCCAACGCGGTGGAGAAGGTGAGGTCGACGGGAAATCAGCAGGTGATGCTCACGGAGCGCGGGACGTTCTTCGGCTATGGGCAACTGGTCAACGACTTCACCGGCCTGGCCGTGATGAAAGAGACCGGCTGCCCGGTGGTGTTTGACGTTACGCACTCGACGCAGCGCCCCGGCGCGCTGGGGAACGCCAGCGGCGGCGAGCCGCGCTATTCGCCGCTGCTTGCCCGGGCCGCGGTGGCGGCCGGCGTAGACGGCCTGTTCCTGGAGTGTCATCCCGAGCCGGCGAAGGCGAAAAGCGATGCGGCCACGATGCTGGACCTGTCAACGGCCGCCGCGATCCTGGCGCAGGCGAAGCAGATCGCGGAAGTGCGGAAGGGGTGGAAATGAAATGGCCAACGGCGCATAGCACGGAGGCATTTCATCTATCAGGCTTGTGGGGCGCAGTGAATTCCGACCATTCCCGCCGCGGCCCATCCAGGATAATGGCCACATTTGCCAGAACATCGCGACCGAGTACACCCCGATCGCCTTGGATGAGGAGATATCGTCCGCGAAATGCTTTTTTCAGGAAGATCATGTCCAAGTCGGCGGCATGGGCGGTGGTTCGACTGCCATCAAAACCGACAAGATCGTATGTCAGGCCGCTGACGATGGCCACGCCCAGTGCTTCAATCGCGGCCCGCGGCAGCAACGTGACATCGGCGCCGGTATCCAGGAGAAGCAGTACGTCTGGGACCGTCGCCCCACTCGTGATATTGCGGAGCACAACGGTCGCCACGGGCGCCGGTGGGTCATACGCGGGATCGTAGTCAGTCATTCTCGGTGACCTTGACGACCTGTTTGCGGAAATCCCGGGCTTGCTCGGGATGGGCCAGACGCGGAGTGCGCAGATGAGCGGCGGCCTCACACAGCGAGTCCGCCACGATCACGTACACCCTGGTGTTCTCCCGCAGCGACACGTCGTCGCGCAGACGGATGCGACCGTTTTCCACAACGCCTTCGATTGCATTGACGATCATGCGTCACCTCTGTGGTGGATTATACGTCGGCCAGCGTTCCTGACCTATCCCATCGGACACTCGAACCGATACTCGCCCGACTCGACCGTGAAAATGCTCTCGCCGGCGGATTTCTTCAGGAGTTTCACGCCCTCGGCTTCGGCGGCGGGGCGGCCGCCTTCGGTGATCGCGGCGGGATCCTTGTGCGGGATATGCACAGTGGCGGTGCAGTTGCCGGGGATGACGACTTCGAGGCGGAAGCTTCCGGCGTCCTTCCACCAGGCGCTGCGAATCAGACCGTAAAGGCACACGTGCTCGCCGCGGGCCCAGGTCAGGTCGCCCACGGGGCGCGGGCGGATGATGATGTTCCTGAAGCCGGGGGCGGCCGGGTCCGGGCAGATTCCCGCGATGGTCTTGTAGAACCAGGCGCTGATGTCGCCGAACATGATGTGATTGCGGGAGGCTCGCCCGTCCCAGTTCTCCCACAGCGTCGTGGCGCCCTGCTCGATCCAGTAGCCGTAGCCGGGGTATGTGGTCTTCGTCGCGATGTCGTAGGCGACGTCGGGCCGGCCGTGCTCGCTGAGCACGTTGAACAGGGCCTTGGTGCCGAGAATACCGCAGTTGATGTGTCCGCCGTGCTGCCTGATTTCGGCCACGAGCTGGCGGAGGACCTTCTTCTGGTGCTTTTTCTCGACCAGGCCATGGTACAGCGCAGTGGATTGCGCGGTCTGGCTGCCGCTGCTGTACAGGCCCGTATCGGCGTTGAAGTACTGGCCGTTGAAGACGCTCCTGATCTTCGCGGCCAGTTCGCCGTAGGTCCGGGCATCGTCCTTCCTGCCCAGCAGCTCGGCCACGCGCGCCATGGTGAGGGCGAAGGTGTGGTAGTAGCCGGTGGAGGTGAACGCGGCGGAGACGGGGTAGTCGCCGGCATCGCCGAAGGGCGGACACCAGTCGCCCAGGCCGAAGTGGGCGATCTGTTTGCGGGCGCGGGTGCCGACGTAGTCGACGTATCGCTTCATGCGGTCGTAGTGTTCCTCGAGGATACGCAGGTCGCCGCAGTAGAGGTAGACATACCACGGGATGAGGATATAGGCCGCATCCCACGCCGGGCCGTTGCCCCAGGCGTAGCCCCACCCCGCCGAGGGGACGATGCCGGGCAGCTCGCCGGTGTCGCGCTGCTCGTCTTTCAGATCGTTCATCCATTTGGCGTAGGCCGAGGCCGAGGCGAAGTTGAGCAGGCCCTGTTCGGCGGCGATCTGGGCGTCGCCGGTCCAGCCGTTCTTCTCGCGGTGGGGGCAGTCGGTGGGGATGCTGTGGAAGTTGCCGATGTAGGACCAGACGGTGTTGTTATGCACCTTGTTGAGCAGCTCGTTCGAGCAGGCAAACGCGCCGCAGCGCTCGAAGGATGTGTGCACCACGCGGCCGCGGAGGTTGTCGACGGTGGGTGTGCCGGGGAAACCGCTGACCTGCACGAACTGGAAGCCGTGATAGACGAAGCGCGGCTCCCAGATCTCCTGGCCTTGGCCCTTGAGGATGTACGTGTCGGTCTGGAACTCTCCGCTCTTGGCAAAGACGGCCAGACGTTCGGTGTCGACCTTGCCATTCTCGTCGAGCGTTTCACCGTAGCGAAGGGTGATCTTCGTGCCGGCCGGGCCGCTGACCAGGAGTTGCGCCCAGCCGGCCATGTTCTGGCCCATGTCGAAGACCCAGTCGCCGCCCTCGACCTGTTTGACGCTCACGGGCGTGATGGTTTTGGTAACGCGCATGGGAGGCGAGAACTGGGCGGTGAGTTGTCCACGGGGGCCGGCCACTTCGGCCGCCGGCGCCCAGTCGCCATCGTCATAGCCGGGTGAGTCCCAGCCGCTCTTTTCGAGACGCGCGTCGTAGGACTCACCGTTGCGGATGCCGTCGAAGACGATCGGGCCGCTAGAGACCTTCCACGAGCCATCAGAGACGATCACCTGCGACGAGCCGTCGGCGAATTCGACGTGGATTTGCAGCAGCAGCGCCGGCCGGCCGCGCCATGGGGCCTTGTGGAAGTCCCAGACATCGGTGGCGTGCTGGTTGTACCAGCCGTTGCCGAGGATGGCGCCGACGGCGTTGGCGCCCTGTTTGAGCTGGGATGTGACGTCATAGGTGACGTAGAGGCAGCGGCGGTCGTAGCGAGTGTAGCCGGGGTCGAGGACGTGATCGCCGACCTTTCGACCGTTGAGGTACAGCTCGTAGTAGCCGACGCCGCACACGTAGGCGCGGGCCGACCTGACAGGCTGGTTGAGCTCGAAGGCCTTGCGCAGCAGTGGCGCGGGCTCGGGGTCGAGGCTCTCGCCGCTCCGGCCGATCCATTTGGCGAGCCAGTCGGTGGGCCGGAGCAGGCCCATCTCGAAAGTGGCCGGTTGGCTCCAGGGGCCGCCGTTGCCGTCGGCATCCCAGACGCGCACTTTCCAGAAGCACTGCTGGCGTGAGGCCAGCGGCGCGCCGGCGTACTGAACGTGCGTGGACTGCGATGAGGCGACCCGGCCGGAATCCCACAGGTCGCCGGCGTCCGCCGCCAGTTTCTCGCGGCTGGAGGCGACGAGTACGTGGTATGCCGTCTGTTTCTGGCAGCGGCGGTTGGCGGGGATGCGCCAGCTGAGGCGCGGATGGGGGGTGTCGATGCCTAACGGCCGGGAATTGTATTCACAGGTCAGATCGGTGGGGATGACGGCCGGGGCGGATTGTCCTTCACTGCTCACTTCGTTCTCCTTCACTTGGTCCTGGCGCGCTGATTACATTATCCAATCTCGTTGAGGTCGTACATGGCCATGAAATAGGGGCAGTCGGGGTCGTAGGTCGTCAGCGGCGCGGGATTATCGACGCGCCCGATGGGGCGGCGGTTGTTGCCTTCAGCGCGGGTGGTGCCGTCGCCGAGGTCCTCGCGGCAGGCGTCGACCAGCGCCATGAGCCGAGCGACCACGTCGGGGTTCCGGTCGGCGACATTGGTCGTCTCGCCGATGTCCCTGTCCAGGTCGTACAGCTCGCGCACATTGGCCGCGTCGCCGGTCCAGGGCCGGCGGCCGACGAAGAGCTTCCACCGCCCGGCCCGCACCGCGTCGAGGTGGTCCTGGGTGTAATAGAAGAAAGCACCGCGCGGCGAGCGCGCGCCGGCCTCACCACGCAAAAGCGGCGCAAAATCGCGGCCGTCGATGATCCGGTCCTGGGGCGCCTTCGTGCCGGCGAGGGTGGCGAACGTCGGCAGCAGGTCCAGCGCGCTGACCACCTCGTCGCTGACGCGCCCGGCGGGGACTGTGCCCGGCCACCACGCCAGCAGCGGCGTGCGGAAGCCGCCATCCCACGACGTGCCCTTGGTCCCGCGCAAGGGTCCATTGCTCCGGCCATAGTCGTTGCGCGAGCCGTTGTCACTCGTGAACAGCACCAGCGTGTTGTGTTCCAGGCCGAGCTGGCGGACCTGGTGCATGATGACGCCCATGGCCCAGTCGATGCAGGCGACGGCCGCTCCGTACTTGCCGTTGCGCGACTCATCGAGGAAGTGCTGCGGCACGTACAGCGGCAGGTGAACGTACATGTGGGCCAGGTACAGCAGGAACGGGCGGTCGCGGTTCTCGCGGATGAAGCGGACCGACTGCTCGGCATAGCGCTGCGTCAGCGATGCCTGATCGGGCTGGGCCTCGATCACCGCATCGTCCAGCAGCAGCGGCAGGGGCGGGCTGTTCTCGCGCGTGACCTGGCGGCCCATGTCGTTGCTGTAGGGCAGTCCGTAGTAGTGGTCGAATCCGTGCCGAGTCGGCAGGAACGCCGGTTGATCGCCGCAGTGCCACTTGCCGACGATCTGCGTGGCATAGCCCTGGTTCTTGAGCAGCGAAGCGAATGTGACCTCGGAGGGATTGAGCCCCACTCCCTGGCCGGGGAAAAGCACGGCCCGGCCCTCGAAGCCGTCGCAGCCGATGCGCCGGGGGTAGCAGCCGGTGAGCATGGCGCCGCGCGAGGGGCTGCACAGCGACGAAGCCATGTAGAAGCTGGTGAAGCGCGTGCCCTCGGTGGCCATGCGGTCCAGGTGCGGCGTGAGGTGCTGCGGATGGCCGTAGCACGCCAGGTCGCCAAAGCCCAGGTCGTCGCAGTTGACGAGGATGATGTTGGGTCGATCCAGAGGATTGCGCATGGTGTTCTGGCGTTGGGGTGAAGGGGCGATGGCGGCGCCCGCGCCCCGAACCGCCGCGCCGAGCGCCCATGAGGCGACCGCCGCGCGGGCGGTGGCCCTGAGGAAATGCCGACGCGACGTCGAATTTGTGGCGGCCATGTGCGACTTGTGTGACCGTGTGACTTCGTGTTGGCCTGGCCGGTCATCGGCCGGTGGCGCGGTCATGGCAATGTGGCGCGGACCGCTCATCGGCCGATGAATGGACGCAGCGACCGATCCAGCTCCGCGCGACGGGCGAAGAGCTCTTCGGCGAACGCCAGGTGGTGATGGACGCCGGTCAGATGGGCGGTGGCCGCCAGCGCATGCCGCGCCGTCTGGAGACGGCCGTCGAGGATGAAATCGGTCATTCGTTTGCGCTGCCAGGCGGCGAGCTTGGTGAGGCTGCACGGTACCTCGGGAAGCTCGCCGACGGTCTGGGGGATGATCTTGAGTGACTCCACCTCGGCGGGCACCTCGACGAAGACGTTCCGCGGCCAGTTGCTGATGAAGCCGCCGTCGTTGGGCACCTGCAGTGCCAGGCGGGCGGGCTGGGCGGTTTCCACCGCGAGCATCCATCGCGCCAGGGCCATGCCCACGCCCATGAAGCTGAGGGGCGCATCGCTGATGGGATGCCCGCTGCGCACGCGGTCGAGGGGCTGGCACTCGGCCAGTGCGCGGCGAGCCCGCTCCTCGGGTGCCTGGCGCCGCTGTTTATAGGTGATCTCCCAGAACTCGCGGGCGCCGGGCAGATCGTAGTCGCTGAACTGCCAGTAGTGCCCGCCGCTGGAGGGGAGCATGCCCGTCAGCTCGTACACCATCAGCGCCCCGCGATTGAGAATGTGCATGCTGGGGTGGCCGGCCAGGGCCAGGATTTCCTCGCGGCCCACGACGCGTCCGGTGGGACCGCCGATGCGCAGTTGTGTGATCCAGCCCTCGTGGTTGATGCCGCCATGCACGGCCCACATGTCGTCGAGCGGGACATCCAGGTAATAGGCCAGACATTCCAGCCACAACGGCACTTCCACGCACAGTCCGACGGCGCTGACCCCCACCGCCCGCTGTACCAGATCAGCCAGCACGTCGGTGGGGTTGACCAGATTGACCATGACGGCGGCGGGGCACACAAGCTTGATGGCCGTAGCGATTTCCAGGAACAGCGGCGCGGCCTCCAGAGCGGTGGCGAGCGAGGTAGGACCGTCGTGGATGGAGTGCGGGGGGTAGCCGTATTTTTCGATAGCGCGGCGGCTGGCCGCCTCGGCCTCCGGCAGGCCCACGCAGACCAGCACGTGGCTGGCATTGGCAAGGGCGCCGTTGCGGTCCTTGTAGACATTGAAGTCTACGGGCGTCTGGCGGCGCTGAGCGACGGCCCGGCCATAGTTGGCCATCTGCTGGGCGCGCTGGGGTTCAACATCGAACAGCGCAACTTCGTATCGCCCCGGCGATTCCTCGGGGAGGGTCAGCTCCAGGCCGTGGGCGATGTTGGCGACAAATCTGCTTCCGCCACCGATGACCGCGAGTTTCATGGTTTTTCCGTCGCAGCAGTCCGATGTACACCAATGAGGGCCGCTACTGTAACCTCAAGGGGGTGATACTCCAACCTCTGGACGCCCCGACGTGGGCGGTCTGACGGCGGGCGCAGTGGGGCCGCAACGGGGGAGATCGGGAAATCCGCTGCTTCAACGACGGCGACGCTGGAATTCAAGCTCATCCTTCGCGTCGATCCGCCCGTCGCCGTTGAAGTCCAGCCACGCTACGTATTGGGCGGGGCGGTTCAGCGCCCTGGCGAAGAGCCTGGCGTCGGCCGCATCGATGACGCCATTGCCGTTGGCATCGCCATAGAGGCGCTGGAAGGCCGCGGAAAAATCGGCGCCGGTGAACCCCAGCGCATCGCGCACGCGCTGGCCGACGACCCGCAGGGTATAGCGGCCATCGGGCAGGGAGCCATTGACGATGCCGGCACCTGTGAAGCGGATGTCGACCGCGGTGCGAGCGCCCGCCTGGCGCGTGCTGAGCCGCAGTTTGACGGCCTTGTTGGCGGCGTTGCGGACCTGAATCGCGCCGGGTTCCAGGGTGACCGGACCGTTGAAGACAACGGTGATGAGGTTCACCATGGAGCGCTGTTTCTGCTTGTTGTTGAAGATGACGTTGCGCACGTCGGCGGGGGAGATGACAGCAACTGTGAAGGAGCGGCTGTCGGACTCGCCGTCGCTGTCGCTGACGACGACGCTGATCGTGCGCCGGCCGGGCGTGTCGTACTGCCAGGCGAGCTGGAAGGACTTGTCGGCGGCCAGTTCGAGCGGCCGCGGACCCAGGCCGTCGTCATAGTCGACGGTGGCAGTCCAGGTGTCGGCGCCGGGATCTGTGAAGAAGCCGGTGCGTGCCAGGGCCTGCCCAAGGACCAGAGTCACATCGTCGCCGATGCTGAGCACCGGGGCCACGTTGCTCACCCGTGCGGAAGCAGTGGCGGCGGCGGTGTTGCCGTCGTTATCGGTGACCAGAAGCCCGATGGGAAAGACGTTGGGGACGGCCTGCGTCGGATCATTGTTCAGGTAGCGGTGGGTGAAAACAAAAGGTCCGGCGGAAATGGGAACACTCTGGACCTGGCCGTCGCCCCAGTCGATGCGAAGGGTGTAAGTATGGGGCGCGAGGGGGTCGGTGAGCGTGCCGCTGAGGGTGGCAAACGAGCCTTCGGGCACATCGGTGGCCTGGACGTTATCGAGGCTCATCAGGATGTGATGGAGCGTTACCTGGGTGGTGGCCTGGTGGCTGGCCAGGTCGTCGTCGGTGATCGTGGCGAGGATGGAAAAGGTTTCGGGGGCAGTAGCGCCGGGGGCGTGGGAGTAGACATGGGAAGCGGTGAAGGTCCGCTGGCCGGCGGGGATAGGCTGCGTCGACACCTGTCCGTCCCCCCAGGCGATGCTGAGGGTGTGCGTGTCATCCGCTCCGGGATCGCTGAAGCTTCCCTCGATCACCACCGGCTGTCCGGCCGGCACGTGCAGCCGTATGGGGGCCAGTCGGGTGATGACCGGAGCCACGTTATGGACGGTCATGACGCGCGTGAGGGAGGTGGGCGCGCCGGTCTGGGGGACAATTGTCAGAGTGACGTTGAAGTGTCCCGAGAGACCGGGAACCGGTCCGTTGTCGCGGTAAACGTAGGCCATCTCGAACGCCGAAGTGCCGACGCCGAAGGGAAAGACCTGCTGGGGGGACCCGTCGCCCCAGTCCACCCGAGCTTCAAATGGCCCGCTGAGGGCATCGGCGACGGTGGCGCTGATGCGCGCGACGGCGCCCTCGTCGACCGGAGAGTTCAGCGTGGCATCGACGAGCGTGGCGGCGAGCAGTTGGCGCTGCTCGAGGGGCTCGATCAGAGGGACGCTCGGCAGCGGGCGCAGCCGGCGCCGGCGGCGGTCGGCTTGCGCTTGATGTGGCGAGTGGCTCGATGCGGTCTGAGTCATAGCGTGATTGTCTGCACGAGACAACGGTCGGGTCGCGGTAATGACGACGCCCTGGCGCGGGCGGTTTCAGGCGGCCGGCGGCAGAACCGGGCGGAGGCGGCGGCCGACGGCAGGACATCGTCTTCGTCATCGACGGCGTTGATGCAGCGGGTATGGCTCGGGGGCGAACATCCTGCCGATCTCGCCTGCGCCGTGGAGCACGCATGGCGTCGGCAGCCTCGACGCGATCCCGCCGAATCGCTAGTCTAACTACAAAGCTCCCTGGAGTCCCCGACGATGCCGACATCTCGCGCCGCACAAGAGCCACCCAACATCCTCCTGATCACTTCCGACCAGCAGCATTTCAGCACGCTGGGTGTTGTCAATCCGAAGATAAGGACGCCGGCCCTGGATCGCCTCTGCGCCCAGGGCACGCGCTTTGATCGCGCGTACTGCCCCAATCCCACCTGCACGCCCAGCCGCGCGAGCATCATCACCGGAATGTATCCGTCGCAGCACGGCGCCTGGAGCCTGGGCACAAAGCTCTTCGAGGATGTCCCCGTCGTCGGCGACCGTCTCAAGAGGGCTGGCTATGCGACCTCGCTGGTGGGCAAGGCCCATTTTCAGCCGCTCAAGAGCCTGCCGGGGATGGAGTCGCTGGAATGTCAGCCGATCCTGCGCGACCTGGACTTCTGGCGCAGGTTCACGGGGCCGTGGTATGGCTTCCAGCACATCGAGATCGCCCGCATGCACGGCAGCGAGTCTCACGTGGGGCAGCACTACGCCATCTGGATGGAAGAGAAGGGGTTGAAGGACTGGCAGAGGTTCTTCATGAAATGGCCGCATGATGAGGAGGATTTCAAATTCCACTGGAACCAGCGCCACTGGGACATCCCCCAGGAGTTTCACTACACGCGCTGGACCGGCGAACGCACCATCGCCCGGATCGAGGCCGCCGCGAAGGCCGGCCGGCCGTTTTTCTGCTGGTCGAGCTATCACGACCCCCACCCGCCGTACAACGTCCCCGAGCCGTGGGCCAGCATGTACGACCCGGCCGATATGGAACCGGGGCGGCTCGTGCCCGGCGAGCACGACCGCAATCCCGATCATTTCAGGATGACCCAGCAGAAAGACCCGCCGTTCCGCGAGCGCTACTTCGAGGACCAGGGCATTCACGGCTTCCACAGTCACCTGCACAGTTGCGAGGAGCTGAAGAAGGACATGGCCATCTACTACGGGATGGTCAGCTTCATGGACCAGCAGATCGGACACACGCTGGAGGCGCTGGACAGGCTCGGGCTGGCCGACAACACGCTGGTCATCTTCACAACCGACCACGGGCACTTCCTCGGTCAGCACGGCCTGATCGCCAAGGGGGCGTTCCATTACGAGGACCTCATTCGCGTGCCCTTCATCGTCCGCTGGCCGGACAGAATCGCCGCAGGAAGGGTGAGCAACGACATTCAGAATCTGGTCGACCTGGCGCCGACGTTCCTCGCGGCGGCCGGCATCGACATCCCGGGCGTGATGACGGGCGTGAACCAGTTGCCGAGCTGGTGCGAGGGCAGGGCGGTGCGCTCCTGGAGCATCACCGAGAACCATCACACTCTGACGAAGGTGCACTGCCGCACGTACGTGGATCAGCGCTACAAACTGACGGTGTACCGCAACGGCGACCAGGGTGAACTGTTTGACCTGCGCGATGATCCCAACGAGCTGCGGAACCTGTGGGATGAGCCATCGGCCGCGGCACTGAAGGCGGAGCTGATGCATCGATTTGTGCAGGCGTGTCTGCAATATGAGCCGGTGAGGATGCCGCGGATCTGGGGTGCGTAAGGGCATCGGGGGCGCATCCTGAAACCGGGCACTTTTTTCTGGAACCTTCGGCCGCTTTGCGCGTCCATGGTACACAGCAGCAGTTAATGCGTCTGGTCCGGAATCCGGCCGCCGGCCGGGGAGGCATCCATGGCTCGTGGTGATTCGATTCTTCGTTGCAGCGCCCTTGGGGCCTGTGCCGTGCTGGTTGTTGCCGCGTGGTTCAGCGTGGGCCACAGCGCCCAGCCGCAGACCCGCCCGGCGGGGAAGACCGACCTGGGCGGCGCGGAGCGCTACCTGGCTCACCTCAGCACCGACAAGCCCATCTATCGCGCCGGCGAGAAGGTCTACGTCCGCGGGGTCATCCTGCGCGCTGACACGCATACGCCTCTGCCGAAGGGCCAGACCAGCGCTTTCGTCGAGATCAAGGGTCCCAAGGGCGATACCGTGGCCTCCGGCTACGCCAGCGCCCAGGACAGCGTCGTGGGCTTCGCGTGGGAGGTACCGGCCGGACAGGCGGGCGGACAATACACCATCCGCATGAGTTTCCCCTCCGACGGCTACGCGCCGGCCGAGCGCAAGTTCGACATCCGCGCCTATCGCGCCCCGCGCCTCAGGAGCCAGATCGTCTTCCTGCGCGACGGCTACGGCCCGGGCGACAGTGTCACCGCCACGCTGCACGTCGAGCGCGCCGAGGGCGGCGCGCCGGCCGGAGCCACCGTGCGCGTGACCGCGCGCGTCGACGGCGCCGAGGCGTATGCCGGCCAGGCGAGGGTGGATGCGGCCGGCAACTGCACCGTCAGCTTCAAGCTACCTGCCCAGATCGAGCGCGGCGAAGGAACGCTGGCGATGAGCATCACCGACGGCGGCGTGGTCGAGACCGCCAGCAAGACCATCCCCATCCTCCTCCAGACGGTGGACCTGAGCATCTATCCCGAAGGCGGCGATCTGGTGGCGGGGCTGGAGAACCGCGTCTACATCGAAGCCCGCACGCCGGCGCAGAAGCCGGCCGACATCGCGGGCGTGATCGTCGATGCGCAGGGCCAGGAGGCGGGAACATTCCGCACCGAGCATGAGGGCCGCGGGCGGTTCAGTTTCGTGCCGCGGCGGGGCGTGGATTACTCGCTGCGCGTCACGGAGCCGGCCGGAATCGCGCGGACTTTCGCGCTGCCCAGGGCGAAGGATGATGGCGTGACGATCACGTCGGCGGCGGACATTGTCGGCCAGGGCGAGCCGGTGCGGCTGACGCTCCGCAGCACGCGGGCCGGGTCGTACAGGGTGACGCTGAGCAAGCGCGAGGTGGAGGTGGCGGCGCAAACGGTGCAGCTCGAGCCGATGGGGCAGGCCCCGGTCGTTCTCACACCGCCGGCCAGCGCCGACGGCGTGCTGATTGCGACAGTGTGGGATGAGCAGGGCAGGCCGCTGGCCGAACGGCTGATCTTCCGTAGGCCGGCGCGTCAGATCAACGTGACGGTCGTCCCGGATCAGTCGACCTACGTCCCGGCCGATCGGGTGAGTTTGCGCATCACGACGACGGACGATCAGGGCCGGCCGGTTGGGGCGGTGGTGGGCATGACGGTGACCGATGACAGCGTCCTGGAGATGATCGAGAAGCGAGAGCAGGCGCCGCGGCTGCCGGTGATGGTGCTGCTGGAGAACGACGTGCGCGAGCTGGCCGATGCGCACGTCTACCTGGACAACAGCAACCCCAAGGCACCGCTGGCGGTGGATTTGCTCCTGGGGACACAGGGCTGGCGGCGGTTCGCGTTCGTGGAGCCAGCCAGGCTGCTGGCGCAGCACGGCGATGCCGCGCGGCGGGTGCTGGCGCTGAAAATGGTGACGGCGGCGGAGCGCGAGCTGGGCGAGCGGAGGAGGGAGGTGCTCGCGCTAAGGGCGCTTGCAGATCGCGGCGAGGTGCTCATGGAAATGGCAGGCGTGCCGCAGGCCGCGGCCGCGAATCTCCCAGGGGAGGGCCGGGCGGCCAAGGACAATCTGGGGCTTGACGATGCGGCGGCGGCCGCGGAGCCCCCCGCGCGCAAGGCGATGGAGGCGGCGCTGGCCGATCACGAGGCACGGGAAAACCAGATGGCACTTCGGATTCGACGGGCCGGCGCCGGGCAAATTGCCATGAGCCCCGTCGCGCCTTCCATTGCCTGGCCGATCGTGCGTGAATACGCGCATCAGGTCCGCCCCAACCGCATGGAGGCCGACCGCACCGATTTCACCGAGACGCTCTACTGGCACGCGGGGGTGAAGACCGACCAGAAGACCGGCCAGGCGACCGTTTCCTTCTCGCTTTCCGATGCCGTGACCAGCTTCCGCATCTTCGCCGATGCCTTCGACACCGCCGGCGGGTTGGGAAGCTCATCCTCCACGATCGAGTCGATCGAGCCTTTCTACATCGAGCCCAAGATTCCGCTGGAGGTGACGCGCGGCGACATCATCGAGCTGCCCATCGCCATGGTGAACGGCCTGCGCCGCGACCTGCCCATGGTGCGCATCACGCCTCAGGCCCATCCGGGTCTGGCGTTCTCCGAAGTGGCCGACGGCTTCACGCTGCGGGCGGGGGCGCGCGTGCGGCGGATCCTGCCCATCCAGGTTGGGTCGGGCGGGGCCACGGCCGACCTGATCGTCAACGTGACCGCCGGTCCTTTCCGCGATCGCGTGACGCGGCCGCTGGCGGTTCAGCCGCCGGGCTTCCCGGTGGAGTTCGCCCGCGGCGGCATGCTCGAGCCGGGTCAGGCCGTGGTTCATGAGGTCGTCATTCCCGCCAGCGCCGTCCCCGACAGCACGCAGACGGTCGTGGCCATCTATCCCACGCCCCTTGGCAATCTCACCGAGGCCCTGGAGCGCCTCATCCGCGAGCCCAGCGGCTGCTTCGAG
>Ga0129299_1000061_pt1 | contig 53004 bp, 38 predicted proteins | sample ConPoolayeCmetaG_FD_94477 | JGI IMG/M metagenome (GOLD analysis project Ga0129299, IMG submission 94477) | Hot spring microbial mat communities from California, USA to study Microbial Dark Matter (Phase II) - Cone Pool mat layer C metaG ...
GCAGTTCCCAATCGTTTCGTGGCCAACTGGCTGGAAAACAACTACTCCAATGAGATCATGCAGGCTGTCCGCGAAGTTTGTGGGGCACCCAGAAAACTGAAGTATTCCGTTTCTCCGAATATTTCCTGCCCCACTCCCTCGGCTCCGGCACAGCCGCCTCATTCGCCGTCGGTTCCCGCCGACAACTACAGCCGCACTCTTCTTAATAGGCGCTATACTTTTGATAATTTCGTCGTCGGCGACTCGAATCAGTTTGCCCATGCCGCCGCTGTTGCGGTGGCCGAGGCGCCCGGCCGTAATAAATTCAATCCGCTCTACATATACGGCGGCGTCGGCCTCGGCAAAACCCATCTTGCCCAAGCGATCGGTAATGCAGTCTTCGCCAACGGAGCCGGCCTCAATGTTCTTTATGTCACCAGCGAGAAATTCACTAACGATTTCATACGGGCTATCGCCGAACAAAAGACGGCCGATTTCGCCAATTATTATCGCAGCGTCGACCTGCTACTGATAGATGATATTCAGTTCCTCACCGGCAAAGAAGCCACTCAGGTGCAGTTTTTCCACACTTTCAATTCACTCCAACAGACAGGCGGCCAGATTGTCATGACCTCCGATCGACCTCCGCACGAAATCCATGGCTTGGAAGAGCGTCTGTTATCGCGATTCCAATGCGGACTGGTGGCCGACATTCAGCCGCCCGATTTCGAAATGCGCCTCGCCATTTTGAACAAGCGTCTTTCCGCCGAGGGGTTGAATATCGCGCCCGAAATAGCCGCCATGATCGCGGATGCTATCCGGTCGAACGTTCGCGAACTCGAAGGTTTTTTGATCCGCCTGTGTGCCTGCTCGTCATTGACCCGCCAGGAGATTACCACCGATCTGGTAACTCAACTGCTGGGGAAAAGAGCCAACAGCCGTCAGAAAGAAATTTCGCTGGAGGACATTCAGAAAACCGTTGCGGAAATCATGCGCGTCCCGCCCGAAGCGCTGAGAGGGAATGGCAAGACAATGGAAATTGCCAGCGCCCGGCAAATCGCCATGTATATCGCCCGACACCACACCGCTTTTTCTCTAAAATCGATAGGCAGGTTTTTCGGCAAGCGCGACCACTCCACGGTTATTCACTCGATAAAAAAAGTAGCCGAATCTTTATCGATCGATGCCACGCTTCGGCACCGCCTCGACACGATATTGAAACGCTTAACCGCCTGAATCAGGCGATCAGATTTGCAATCCACGCCTCCGCCCCGTTGAGCTCATAATAGTCGCTTGAAGAATGAGCGCTTGGCCGGCATTCCATTTGGGGAACCCCATTTTTATGGTTGTGGTTAATGGTCATAGTTGGAAAAGAAAAGCTAAGAACAACGGAGGCAATATGAAAAAGCTGTTTTCTACTTTGATCGTATCGATCGTGGCCGTTGCCGCTTTCGCCCAGCAGGGCGAAATAAAAACATTCTATGTAAACGACGAGATGAAAAAGGATGTGGTCAGTTTCACCTCGAAAGCTCCCTTGGAGACGATAGTCGGCAGAACGGGTGATGTTACCGGCTATGTAACGGTTGATCTTAACAACGTCGGCGAAGGGACAAAGGGCAGATTCGATGTCGATCTGGCCAGCGTGAAAACGGGTATTTCGTTGCGCGACCAGCATATGCGCGAACAATACCTGGAAACCGATAAATACCCCAAAGCCGTCTTTGAGCTGACCAGAGTCGTTTCTGCGGAGAGCCCCAAGCTGATTGATGGCAAGGCAATCCAGCTTATGCTCGAGGGAAATTTCAGCGTCCACGGGGTGACCAAGCTGATCCAGATTCCAGCCACCGTAACCTATATGAAAGAAAGCGAAGCCACTAGATCGCGTCTTCCCGGAGACTTATTGCATATTGAAGCCGCCTTCACCATAATGCTGAGCGATTACTCGATCAAAAGGCCACAGTTTGTAATCCTCAAGCTCGACGAAGCCCAGAAAATAAACGTCGATCTCTTTGCCTCCACCGGTTCGCCGCCGGTTGATTTCAAGGGCAATTAGCTTATCAGATAAGTTCGGCTTTTCCATCAAGTTTTACCGCCCCGGCATTTTACGACCGGGGCGGATTTTTTTGTTGTCGCCTATCGCCCCCGTCGCGGCGAAAAATCGTTTGTAAATTTAAGAATTTTCTGTATTATTAATGTTGTTGCAACCTCGTAATCGCCGATAAAGCGGCCATGCAGGAGCGGCTTAAATACATGTCCATATCAAATAAACATTTTTATGAGAGGATGGTTATGAAAACGATCAAGGCATTCCTCATTCTGGCGGCGACAATAATGCTTTCGCTGTCGGCCGGGGCGGGCACGATCGAGCCCTATCTGGCGCAAAAACTTGAGGAATCCGGGAAAGATACCTACCACAAGGTCATTTTGATGATGGCCGAACAGGCGGATATCTACACTCTGGATCAGCAATTAACGGCCGCGAGGACGACCTTGGCCGAAAGGAACAGACGGGTGATCACCTCCCTTCAAGCGGTCGCAAGCAGAACCCAAGGGCCGGTATTGGCCGTGCTGGCCGACCTTGAGGCCGCCGGAAGCGTGAAGAACGTAATCAACCTCTGGATCGCAAACATGATTGTGTTCGAGGGCAAGGCCGAGGCGATCCGCCGGCTGGCATCGCTGAATGATGTCGCCGCAATCTATTTCGACCTGCCGATCGAGCTGATCGAACCGGTAAAAGCCAAAGCCGATCCGGCCGACAGAGTCATCACCAGCCACGAAATAGGTCTTGACCGTATTAACGCCCCGGCCGCCTGGGCGCTTGGCCTTACGGGCGCCGGGCGGGTTATCGCCAATATGGACACGGGCGTTGACGGCAATCATCCCGCGCTGGCATCACGTTTCAGGGGCGATGTCAACGGCAACGGCGCTTATGAAGAAAGCTGGTACGATCCTTACGATACGCATTATCCTTTCCCGACCGATACCCATGGCCATGGAACCCATACGATGGGTACCATCTGCGGTCGCACCCCATCGGGGGACACTATCGGTGTGGCCATCGATGCCTTATGGATTTCGGCGGCTCCGATTGATCGCGGCGGCGGCATCGCCAGAACGATCTCCGATGCCGTTCTGTCGTTTCAGTGGATCGCCGATCCCGACGGCAATCCGAACACACAGGATAACCCGGATGCCGTGGGCAATTCTTGGGGCATTCCCGATGGTGCCGGTTATCCCAATTGCGACCAGACATTTTGGGTTGTGATCGATAACTGCGAGGCAGCCGGCACGGCCGTCATTTTCTCGGCCGGCAACGAAAGCACGAGCGGTTTACGTTCGCCCGCCGACCGGGCCACCACCTATTACAACTGCTTTTCCGTGGGCGCGGTCGATGGCAATGATCCCAATCTGCCGATTGCCTATTTCTCGGCGTTGGGGCCGACCGAGTGCGCCACCGGCAACCTTGCTATCAAGCCGGAGGTTGTGGCTCCGGGTGTGAGCGTGAGAAGTTCCCTGCCCGGCAACAGCTATGGCTATTACAGTGGCACCTCGATGGCCTCGCCCCACGTGACCGGTTCTTGTGCGGTTATCCGTCAGGCGAACCCCAATATCGATGTCAACAGCATGAAAAATATTCTTATGTTGACAGCTACTGATCTTGGGCCCACAGGCGAGGAAAACACCTATGGCCATGGTATAATAAACCTTTATGCCGCCGCATTGATGGCTGCCGAGGGGGGTTATGTCGAGGGTTATATTCGCGATGCCGTCACTTTGAACCCCTTGCCGGGGCGGGTCAGACTTGTCGGCGGCTTGATCCAAACCACCGCAGGGATAAACGGCCATTACCTGATGTTCCTGCCGGGGGATACTACATTGACGCTTGAGGCCTCATATTTCGGCTATCTGCCGCTCCAGCATCAAGTGACCGTGATAAGCGATGACACGGTTACCCGTGATTTCGCTCTCAATTTAGCCCCAACCGCTGTGCTGCAAGGAACGGTCTCCGCAGTCGGCGGCGGCAATATCCCCAATGCCGTGGTGCAAATTCTGGATACGCCGCTTGCTCCCGAGACCACCGATGCCAACGGCTTCTATATTTTCCCGGCCGTTCCTTCCGGCGCAGCCTACAGGATTCAGGTAAATGCGCTCGGTTATGGTCGGGGTCTCGATTCGATTTTCGTGCAATATGGGCAGACCAACGTGCTTAATTTTTCACTCTGGCCCGCTCAAGACTTTGAAATTACCAACGGGGGATATTCCGGCGACGGTGTCTGGGAGTGGGGGGTTCCGACTTATGGTCCTCCCGGTGCCTGGTCGGGCACCAAATGCTGGGGGACCGTCCTTGGCGGGACATACCCGAATTATGCCGATGATACGTTGAAAACCCCTCCTATTATGGTGACTTCCCCCTCCGCCCGTCTCGATTTTTATCATTGGTATGCCATGGAAAGCAGCTACGACGGAGGCAACGTCGGCGTGTCGACCGACAACGGCGCCACCTGGTCGGTGATAACGCCGGACGGCGGCTATCCCGATCAGGATATCGGCGGTTTTGGTTATCTTGAGCCGGGATATACAGGCAACAGCGGCGGATGGAGACCCGCTTCGTTTGATCTTTCGGGTTATTACAACCAAACAATCATCCTCAGGTGGCGTTTCGGGACTGACGGCTCGGTGATTGATGCCGGTTGGTATATAGATGATGTCGTTTTGATAGGCACTATCCCCCCACCGCCTCCGCACCTGTCCTGGTCGCCCTCGTCGTTTAGCGTAAACGCCCCCCCTGGGGTGATTGAGGTGCGCAATCTTACCCTGACCAACAGCGGCGACGGCCCTCTGTTTTTCAACATGTCGACGTCGACGAATAATCTCCTGCGCCTTGGCGATGGACAATCGTTGCCCCAATCGAGTTCGCAAATGCTTGGTGAGCCTTTGGGCTACGGGGCCGCAGACAGATCCAAGCCCGGTTCGATAAGCGAACCTTATTATCCGCCGGTCATCAACAATTCCGGTGGCCCCGATGCTTACGGCCATACTTGGATCGATTCCGACGAGCCGAACGGCCCGGTTTACAGCTGGATAGACATCACCGGGCCGGGCACACCGGTCTATCTCGGCGATGACAACTATGCCGGCCCGTTTCCCATCGGTTTCCCTTTTGAATTTTACGGCACAAGCTACAACGAATTGTATATCGGCTCCAACGGCATCCTGACATTCGGCTCAGGCAGCTCTTCCCTCGGCAACACGAGCCTTCCAAACCCAAGCGCCCCCAACAATCTGATAGCGGTCTGGTGGGACGATATGAATCCCGGCACAGGGGGTAGCGTTTATTACTATTTTGACGCGGCCAACAATTATTTTGTGGTTAGCTATATCGGCGTGCCCAGATATTCCAACTACGGAAGCCACACTTTCCAAGCCATACTGTACCCGAACGGAAAAATAAAACTGCAATACGGCGTCATGGATCCGGGCGGCTACTTCGATGGTCTTAGAAGCGCTACTGTGGGCATCGAAAATTCCTCGGGAACCGATGGTTTGACGGTTGTCTATAACGCCGACTATATGCACAACAATTTGGCCATTGAATTCCGCCGCGGCTGGCTTTTCGCCTCGCCTTCTTCCGGCGTTATTCCGCCACATAGCGACCTGATTGCGCCGATTACTTTCGACGGCACGTCGTTGAATGTCGGCACCTATACGGGCACGGTCCATCTTTCCAGCAACGATAGTTTGAATCCGCTGGTGAATATCCCGGTCGTCTTCAATGTCGGCTCTGGCGGTACGCCCAATATCGTGATCACTCCAACCTCTTTCGCCGATAGCCTTGCCTCCGACAGCACGGTGAGCAAGTCGCTCAAAACCAAGAACACCGGCACCGGCACTCTTGCGGTCACCTACAGCACCGCCAGTCCATGGATACAGTTCAGCGGCGGGCCGCGCTATATACCGCCCGGCGACAGCCTGCAGATCAATATCATATTGAATAGTGCCGGACTTGCCCCCGGCATTTACAACGGCACGATTCATTTCACCAGCAACGATCCAGATACTCCCTCCGGTGATCTGAACGTGACGCTTAAGGTGTTCGAGCCGAACATTTCCGTTTCTCCATCGGTCATTGTCGATACCTTGGCCCCCGGAGAGAGTGACGTCAAGCATCTGTTCATTCACAACAGCGCCAGAGGCAAACTCGATTACACAATAACCTATACTATGTTCGGCAGGCGCATAATCAGAGGCGGCGCCGCAGGCGCCCGCTCGTCGGCGGTCTCCTCGACGACGATCCGCAACGCGAACGCGGAACCTTTGAGATCCAAAACCGACCCGGAGACTTACTATCCGCCGGTGATCAACAACAGTGGCGGTCCCGATGCTTTCGGCTATCGCTGGGTCGATTCAGACGAACCCGGCGGTCCGGTTTACAACTGGATCGACATAAGTTCGATCGGTATTCCGATCGGTCCGCTTTACGACGATGACAATCAGGGTCCTTTTCCGATCGGTTTCGATTTCAGTTTCTACGGCAGTATCTACTCGACGTTCCGCTTCTGCTCCAACGGCTGGATATCGTTCAGCTCGACCTCGACGGCTTATTACAATTACGGGCTGCCCAGCACATACGCGCCGATGGATCTTATTGCTCCTTTCTGGGACGATTTGTATTTCCCCGGCGGCGGCAATGCCTACTATTACACCAATAACGTCGACAGCTTGGTCATCTCATGGGAAAACGTGCCGCATTTCGGCAGCGGCGGGCCCTATACGTTCCAGGCGATTCTGCTCGGCAACGGCAGGATGGTATTCCAATATCAGCTGTTGAACTACCCCGACAACTCGGCCACCGTCGGCATTCAGAATTCGGACGCTTCGATCGGTCTTGAGGTGGTTTACAACGCCCCCTATTTGACGAATAGCTTGGCTGTCGAGATTAGGCCAGCTTGGCTGCTTGTCAGTCCGACCGCCGGCCGCGTCGATCCGTTTTCCAGCGATACCATAGATGTCGTTCTCGATGCCGGTGATCTTGACAACGGAACATACACCGGACAAATCGATATTTACTCCAACGATCCGGATGCCCCGACGATAACGATTCCGGTTACTTTGGTCGTCGGGGGCGGCGGTGGTGGTGAATGCGATTATGTTCTGGGTGATATAAACGGTGACGGCCAGCTTCTGGGTGGCGATGTCACTTTCGGCGTCCGCTATTTCAAGGGTTTTGGGCTTCCGCCGCCGGATAGTTGTTATATGGATTCGATTTCCGGTTACATATATGTGGCCGGAGATGTCAACGGCAATTGCGAATTCCGCGGCTCCGACATCACCCGGCTGGTCGCCTATTTCAAAGGAGCGGCCCAATTGAGTTATTGTCATTTCTTCCCGCCGCCGCTTTTAAGGCAGAACCGCGATGCCGAAACGAAGTTGCTCGAAAAGTAGAAAAATAAAAAGAGGCTGATACTTGCTGCCGGGCCATAAAGGTTCGGCAGCTTTATTATTTCCCGGACGATATGCCGCTTATTGAATCGGGAAACCTTGGCCGCGTCGTTGAGCCTTTCAAGATAAGCAAATGCCGCGCATGGGCGCGCTGACCGCCGATTATGCTTGGTTGTTGCGCTCGAACGCCAGATAAATGCCTTTCAGCGTTAAATGCTCGTCGTAATCGCTTACTTTTGTTAAATGGCCGCGGAACGCCGCCGCCAAGCCCCCGGTGCCCACGGCTCTGATTTTTTCCAGCCCGAGCTCGGCGGTAATCCCCTCGATTATGAAATCGATTGCCCCGACCGCCCCCCAAAATATCCCCGACTGCATCGCCGGGGCGGTATCGATTGCTATTATTTTATCCGGCTTCTTCAGCTCCACCGGATAGAGTTTGGCCGCTTTCCTGAACATTTCCTGCGCTGCGCTCATTATTCCCGGGGCTATCGCACCGCCCGCGAAATCACCATCGCCGTTGACGACATCGAATTTCGTCGCTGTTCCCATATCTACAACCACCACGGGAGCGCCGTAATTCGTCTTGGCGGCCAGCGCATTCGCCAATCGATCCGGACCGGTTCGATCTGGCCTGACGTAAAGGTTTTTCATTCCGATGTCGGCGTTGTAATCGAATTGCCAAGGTTCGATCCCGAAAAAATCGAAAGCCGTCTCATAGTAAAGGGGAGTTAACTGTGGCACGACCGAGCAGATGGCGATTCCGTTAATCCCGGGTTTCCCGTTCGGATCCAAACCCAGTTTGCCGGCGATAGTTGAGCCGAGCGCATCGGGATCGTGGGGAACGGCTGAGGGGAACGAAAAGAAAGCCTTTGCCTCGCCGTCAAAAAACAGCGCCCCTTTCGTGAAACTGTTGCCGATATCGATGACCAACAGCATATTACTCCTCCGTTATTTTTCCTCGATCGACCCTGAATCGCCGGCAGGGCAGCCGGTTGAAATTCAGAGTTCCCGCCGTCGCCATGAACACCTGATTGAAATCGCCGAGCATCTCGATCAAAGCCATGCTCTTGTAGTTATCGAGTTCGGCGAAAGCCTCATCCAGAAGCAGCCCAACCTCGTGACCGGCACGTTCGGCCACCTCGCCTGCGGCCGCCAGCATTATCGATATCATGGCGCACCGTTTCTGGCCGCGCGAACCGAAATGGCGCAACGGCCTGCCGTCAAGTTCGATGCCGAGCCGGTCGCGATGCGGCCCGACCAGCGTCATCCCCGCCTTCAATTCACGGACGCGGGCTGCCCTTAGTTGTGTCCTTAACTCGCGTTCCGGATTGTCGCCGCCGGCCGGATATTTGGGTGCGTAAAAAATAGCTAATCCGCCCCCCTCGAATCGCCCGTAACGGTCGGCGGCGGCCGCCTGTATTCGATTGACGAAAGCGGCTCGCTTTTCCATGAGCCGAACGGCATCGCCGAGCAGAACTTCGTCCCACGCCGCAAGCTGCTCCTCGCCGGCCTGCCCCCGGGCGATCTCTTTTAGCAGCTTGTTTCTTTGGCCGATTGTCTTTTTATAGGAAAGCAGACTGTCGAGATAGGGTCGATCCACCTGGGAAAGATTCAAATCGAAAAATCGTCGATGATGAATCGACGGCCCGGCCGTCAGAGCTATGTCCTCGGGAAAAATGAAGACCGCCGGAAGCGTTCCCAGAAGATCTCCCGGCCGAAGTTGCCGGAAACCATCACCGATGATCTTCTTTCTGCCGCTGCGGTCGACCCGGATCGTTATTTCGACTTTTTTTTTATATCGGAGATGTCCCCTTTTATTTCGGCCAGTTCGCGGCCGAACGCCACCATCTCGGAATCCCGGGCGCCGCGGCACGATTTCGAAAGAGCGAACAGCCCGATAGCCTCAAGAAGGTTCGTCTTGCCGGCGCCGTTCGGACCATATAACAAGTTGATTCCCGGGGAGAACGTTACCGTCTGTCCGATAAGATTGCGGAATGATTCTACGCTTATATCAGTCAACATCGGTAATTTTCAGACAACCTAATTTGCCGCCCGAAATCTGATTCCGCACCGTTGCCGAGGAGATTTGCCATGCCGATTCGGCATCAGTCCCGTAAGCCGCCCCCCCGAATCGTCACCGATTACAATATCATTCCATCAACCGCAACGGCATCACCAGATAAAGCGACGTTTCGCCGTCAGGCGATTTATTTGGTTTGATCACCGCCGCCGTGGTCGGGCTGTCGAGTTCGAACCTGACTTCATCGTCGTCAAGCGCTTTTAACACATCGTGTATGTAGGTGGCGTTGTAGCCGATATCCATCGGCTGGCTGCTGTATGACACTTTCAGGTTCTCCCTCGCTTCACCGCCGAAATCATAATTCGCCGCCGTCAGTTCCAGCGAGTTTTCTTTCAATGAAAACTTTACCTGATGCGTCAGCGAGTTGGAAAGTATCGAAACCCGGCGCACCGCCGCCTGCAATAGGTTTTTCTCCACCAGAAGGATTTTGTTGTTCCCTTGCGGCACGACCTGTTCGTAATTCGGGTACGGTCCTTCCAGCAGACGGCTGGTGATAATGGCGTCTGCCAGCACGAACACTATCGACGCCTCATTGAGGATCACGCCCACCTGCTCGATTTCATCACCCACGAGCTTGACCAGATTGTCCAGTACTTTTGGCGGAACGATAATATCCTTTCGGGCAGCGCCGATCTTGATGTCTTTGCGAGACACCTTGGCTAGCCGATGGCCGTCGGTGGCCACCAGACTCAATCCGTCCTCGCCCGATTGCCAGAGAACGCCGCCCAGCGCCGGCCGCGTTTCTTCCTTCGATATTGAAAATAATACTTTACGCGCCTGACGGCAGAGGACCTGAGCATCGACCTTGACCTGTCGGCCGAGGTGGATCGCCGGCAGCTTGGGGAAATCCTCCGCGGCGAATCCCGACAGTTTGTAAACGCCCGCGCCGCACTTTATCTCCATCCGATTGTCCGTTGATGATATCTCGAGGTCGTAGTCGGGCAACTCCCTTACGATATCCGAAAATACCCGGGCCGGCACGGCGATGCTTCCTTTCTTGAGCACCTCAACTTCGACCAGCGATGTCATCGAAACGTCCAAATCGGTGACCTTAAGCTCAAGCTTGTCGCCTTCGAGTTCGAAAAGTATGTTCGACAGAATCGGCAGAGTTGATTTCGGTGGCACGATACTTTGCAGTTTGGAAACGGCGCCGCCCAGCTTACTTTTATTGGTCCTGAACCTCATTTTTCCTCCACAGCTTAACCGGGCACCCATTATTGGCTTGAGTCCCTTGAAGCCATCATTGAAAGCCAGAATTGAATCCTGCGCCGTATATTATCTATGAAAAAAAACTGCCTGTCAATCAAATATTGGTTTGCCCGAAACGACATTCTTTTTGCGGGCCGGTTGACACCCAAATCGCTTGCATGAAAACCGTCGATATTTTACAATGTTGTCGTTTGAAAAAAGCAACGATGAAAGGGGTAGCTATGAGATTTCTGAAAACGCTTTTCGCCGTAGTCGTCGGGCTGCTTGTTTTTGCCTGTGCCACCGTGCCGGTAACCGGACGCCGCCAGCTCAGCCTTATTCCAGCCGGCCAAATCAATTCGATGAGCTTCAGTCAATATGCCGAATTTTTGAAAAGCGCCAAGCTGTCCACGGATCAGCAGCAGACGGCGATGGTGCGGGCCGTCGGCGAAAAAATTCAGAAGGCCGTCGAACAATATTTCGCCGCCAGAAAGATGTCGTCGGAGCTAAAGGGCTACCAGTGGGAGTTCAATCTCGTCGAGGATTCGGCGGTGAACGCTTGGTGCATGCCCGGAGGCAAGGTGGTGGTATACACGGGAATCCTGCCGGTGACCAAAGACGAAAACGGTCTGGCGGTGGTCATGGGACACGAGATTGCCCACGCGGTCGCCAATCACGGCAACGAACGGATGAGTCAGGGATTGTTGACACAAATGGGCGGCCTGGCGTTGGCCAAGGCTCTCGAGGAAAAACCGCAGCAGACGCAAAATCTTTTCTTGGCCGCCTTCGGCATAGGCGCTCAGATCGGCGTCCTGTTGCCCTACAGTCGGCTTCACGAATCGGAGGCCGATCACCTTGGACTTATTTTCATGGCGATGGCCGGCTACGATCCCCATGGCGCCGTCGATTTTTGGACGAGAATGGCCGCTCAATCGAAAGGCGCACCCCCGGAGTTTCTAAGCACGCACCCTTCCGACGAAACGAGGATCAAAAAACTGCGGGAGTTGATCCCGGAGGCAATGACCTATTATAAGCCCAGATAGTCGGTTCACCGCTTTATAAGGCCGTAAGCGGCCGTGTTCCGCCGCGCCTCTGCGGTATCCACTAACGATCGCCGCCTAATTTCCGTACTGTTGGTAATTCGCAGCCGCGCCGAACTACAATAAAAACGCCCCGAGAGATCGGGGCGTTTCCTGTATTACATGACGATCGTTCGTCTATTTCAACATAACCATCTTGCGGGCGATCGATTTATCACCCGACGACAGCCTGTAGAAATAGATGCCCGAGCCGATTTGACCGCCGTCCTCACTTCGTCCGTCCCAGACCACCTTGTGCACGCCGGCCGCCATGTCGCGGTTGACCAATGTTTTCACTTTCCTGCCCATAACGTCGTAGATTTCAAGTTTTACGGGGCCAGCCGCCGGCAGTCCGAAAGAAATCTCGGTCGTCGGGTTGAAAGGATTCGGGAAATTCTGAGACAGCGAGAACTCCACCGGCAGCGATCCGTTGCCGTCCGCGATATCGGTTCTCACCACCTGCAGCGTGCAGGGTACCGACACCGATTGATGGTCGGGATCGTTTGTCGCTATCTGGATGCTCCCCGTGTACATTCCGGGGGACAGCTCCTCGGCGTCGAATGTAACGTTTATCGTTCCGCTCTGGTTGGGGAAAATAGCTCCTATCCGCGGATTGATAGTGAGCCAGAACACCGGATATTTGATTTCCACCGCCAACCCATTCGTTAGATATTCCTGGTTAAACGCCACCTGCAGGCCGACACTGCCGTTGCTGTTCTGGATTCCGGTGGTGCTGCTGTTGACCGGGCTATTCATGGTTTGGTACTGGAACACTATTTTGCCGCTCGCCAGCAGGATTATCTGGAACGTGTAGGGTCCGCCAGTGCCGTAATGCGGAACATTGTGCCAGGAGACGATCAGCGAATCGCCGGTCGACAGGTAATAAGCCGTGCCGCCGCTGGTGAACGTCAGGTCATCCCAGAACGGCGCCACGAGGTTGTACGGCTCGGGCGTGCTGGGCAGCACCCGATTGCTGTATGTGGTCACCGTCGAGGTGAAACTGATCCAGCCGTTCGTGCAGAATCTGAAAGTCGAAAAATTCCTTCCATAGAATGGAAAGTTGAATCCGATGTCAAACGGGCCGACGTTCGTGTCGTCGCCGAGACCCGGTATCGGATTCCCTCTGGTGCTGATGTCGACCCAACTGTAAATCGGACCTTGTGGCTCATCCGAGTCGATCCAGCGGTAACCGAACCCGTCGGGTCCGCCGAAATCGGTAATCGTTCCCTCGTCGGCGGTGTAATTGGGGTCGGCCTTGTCGCCGGAATAGTCGTAATAAGTCAGATTCCCGGTTTCGCGCTTTATGATATTGTCCGGATTTTCATCGTCCGGATAAGAAATCGGGTTGCCGCGCAAACGACCGTCGGTAAGGGCATAGGCCGAATAGTTGAGCAGGCCGGGTCCGCCGTTGGTGAGCACCAGCGGCATAGTAACTGCGGCGCCGGAATCGAGAACCACATTGAATGAGGTCGGCGTGATTCCGCTGAGGGAAGGTTCCAACGCCCCCCAGTTTATGCCGCCATTGAGCACAACACCGTCGATAAACCAACCGTCGCGGGTTACCGAACCATCCGTGCCGAACCGCAGTCTGAATTTCACCATCTGGCCGACATAGGAGCCGACAGGGAACACCGCCTGCACCCAGCCGCCCGAGGTATTGGTATAGCCGGGTTCTTGTTCGAGGCCGGTTATATGATCATCCGGGTATCCACCGTCCGGATCTATCACCTGCCAGGTGGCGCCGCCGTCGGCGCTGATCGCCACGTTGCCGCCGTCATAGCTGTTTTCGAAATTGTACCAGTGATAGAACGTGAACGTGGCATTGGCATCGGTGATCGAAAATGCGGTGGTGAACAGGGAATCATCGGCATTGTTGCTGTAACTTCCCGCCAGCCTGTTAGCCCAGACGTTGGCTCCATCGTAAGCCTGCCCTGGGCCGGCGCTCGGGGTGCCCCATTGCCAGCCGCCGGTGCCGCGCCAACCGCCGTTGTTTACCTCGAAAGATTCGAGCTGCTGCAGGAAGAAATCGGCCCTGACGGTGTCATTTACAGGCACGAAAAGCGTTGTTCTTCCCGAACCGTGGCTGACTGCCGATGCTTGAATGGTGTAATTACTCCCGCCCGGAATATTGGTGAAAATATAGTATCCGTTGCTGTTTGTCGTAACCGGATTCAATGGCGTGCCGACTACCGTCACTTGCGCGCCGGCGATCGGGGTCGAATCCAGCTCTTTCACATAACCCTCTACAAAGCCGTAAGGCGCAGGCGACAGAACGAAGTTTTCTGTAACCGTGTCGTTCTCGATAACCGCCACAGTGGCACTATCGGGGATATGACCGAAATATTCGGCCACCATCCTGTATGTCGTATCGGCCGGCATACCGATAAAGTATGCGCCGTTGGCGTTGGTAGTAACCCGGCGCGGGCTGTTGACCACCGATACGCTGGCGCCCACAATCGGCCGCTGCTGCAAATCTCTCACGTAGCCGGTGACATAGCCATAGCCGCTCTGCGCAACCAAACAGGCTTCATATAAGTCAATCACTCCATGACCGTAAAGATTGTCTTCGCCGTTGGGGCTGTTAAACGGCAGATCGCGCGCGGTACTCATCAAAATCTCTTTTATGGCGTCGACATCGAGGTTAGGGTTTACCTGACGAATGACGGCGACCGAGCCGGTCACGTGGGGGGAGGCCATTGAGGTCCCGCTCATGGTTTGGTAGCCGCCTCCCGGCGCCGCGCTGCGCACGTTTACTCCGGGCGCCACAACCTCAGGCTTGATCGCCAAGTTTCCCGATGCGCAGAGAGAGGGTCCCCTCGATGAGAATGATGCAAGGGGAAGTTGGGCGTTTGAACCATCAACCGCACCTACCGAAAAGCAGTTGTAAAGAGTCGTAGCTCTGGCCGCCGGTGAGCGCAAACCTTGGGTCGATTCGTTGCCGGCGGAAAACACCACGACCGTTCCGGCCGCCTCGCAATTGTCTATCACGCGCCAGAACGTGGTGTCGCATTGATGGGCATAGCTCTGGGGAATGCCCCATGAATTGCCGACGGCATCGGGATTATCCTGAGTGTTGGGATTGCCGTCGGGATTGGTGGTCCATTGGAAAGATAAAATGGCGTCGGCTATCGTTCGGGAGATTCCGCCTCCGCGATCGATCGGCGCCGAGGCGATCCATTGAGCGTCGATAGCCACTCCAATCGTATCCCCGCCCGGCGTACGGCCGCAGATAGTCCCCATGGTGTGCGTGCCATGACCGTTGGCATCGACCGGACTCGGCGTGTTGGAGTACGGGTCGTACCAGCTTTCCTCGAAAGTGCCGTTGCCGTTTATATCGCCGCGGAATCTAGCGGCCAGCGCAGGATGTGTTCCCGCTACACCCGTATCCATGTTGGACACCACCCGGCCCGCTCCGGTATATCCGAGCGCCCAAGCGGCCGGTGCATTGATTCTGTCCAGTCCGATTTCACGGGTGGTGATCAGATCGGGATCGGCGCTTTTCGTTTCGACCGGGGCGATCAGCTCAATCGGATAAGCCCAATACAATTCGCCGATATCGTCTCTCGATGCAATAGCGTTTATGGCGGTGTTGTTGGCCGTGGCGATAAACATATTGGCTATCCAGAGCATCTGGTATTTTTCAATATCGCCGTTTATTCGCAGTTGCTCGAGAAAATCGGCCACCGCCGGCTGCGTGGCGTTGGCCACCTCTTGCAATGCCTCGATCACCCGCCGATTGCGGTCGGCCAGCGTCGCCCTTTCGAGCTTTAGCTGTCTGTCGAGCGAACTAATATCCGCTTGCTGGCTCAACATGACGACAATTTGCAGATTTTCGCTGGCAGCCAGACCCTGCATTTTCTCGGCTAGGTCCGGTGTGATATGACCCGCCAAGAGCGCCGGCGCCGCAAGCAACACCAGCATCAAACAAATCGATACGCTTTTTAACATCAATAACTCCTTCGTTGATTTATATTATCCATTAGAAATCTAAAATTGCAACAAACTCTCACAAAAATAATCCATCCATTATCCTAAGGCAAAAAATATGCCTTCGATTACCATAAATCAAGAAATAAAACGGCTTTGATTTCAATAAGTTATAACAAGGCATGATAAAACGGCCCTCTTCCGATGTTATTCGTTTTCACGGTTCCGAACCGGGCAAGAGATCGCTTTGAGATTAAGCAGGTTAGCTGAAGTTTTTTGAGGTGTCAGATGTAACAGTGTGAGTTTATTAAATAACGATTGTTGAAAAAATAACGGCGCTTGGCCCAAGAATCCGTTGACCAAGTTAGGGGCAGGCCCCAACCTGAAAAGAATGACGGATTTTATGGTTTGCATCGTTTTGCATGCTTATTGCTTTATTCAACCGAAGATGGGGAGGGCCGTATAGGCTCAAGATATCCGGTGATTGCCCCGGTTCATTGGCTCGAGTATCCCGTCGATTCGGCAGCTATCGCTTCGAGCATGAGCTGGCCGTCCTCGCCTATGCGGCCGACGAAAGATTGCCTCGCTAGCACTTCCTGAAATGACGTCTGGAAGCCCCGGACATCGAAAAGGCTGCCCAGCCAGCCGATCCGCCCGACCGCTTCCCCCAACTTCGATTCGGCCCCGGGAAGCCGATTTCTGTCGAATATGAAGTCATCCGGCCTTGACAGCCACGATTGACTGCGGTCGGCCACGACATCCGTTATGGCAAAGCACCTTTCTCCATCGAAAAGATAACGAGCCGGTCCTTTGATCTCTACCGCCTTGCCTTCGATTCGCCATTTGTCGCCCGAAAGATAGAAAGCCGGCGGCGCCTGATTCGTGTCCTGTCCGGGATAGCTGATCACGAACTTCATCGATTTCACGGGATCGTCGATTTGCCAGATATCGAGCCGGAAGCAGATTCTGTTTGCGCTGAACTTGCGGAAAAATCTCAGGTTATCCGCGGCCCAGAAAAGCGACCAGGAGACAATCAGGGCTATTAAGGCCATCAATATTCCGGCGATACCCACCTTACGAGGCGGCCGCTTTATGTTATGACCCCGGGCATAATAGCTGGTTCGCCGAAGCACCCTGTAGAGAAACCACAGCAGCAGGAATAAGCCTATGGCGAGCAATATGCCGGCTATGGTGATCGTGCGGGATATCACCAACTATCAGCTCGTGGTTTGTTTTGCCGTCGGGCTGCCGGGGCCGGCAGAGCTTTCTTTCCCCGGAATCGATTCGTTTAGCATGCGCGAGCTGCCATGAAACAGCGCCCCGTGTTCTATCAAAAGTGACTTGGCCACCAGATCGCCTTTGAACTCGGCCTTGGCCTGAAGTTCGATTTTCTCGAGCGCTTCAAGATTGCCGTGCACCTTGCCCCCAACGATAATCGACTTGGCCTTGATATCCGCCTTCACCTCGCCGCTGGTTCCGATCGTCACCATGTCGTTGGAAATCAGTTTTCCGTTGAGCGCTCCGTCGATACGGGTCGATCCCTCGACGACAAGCGAACCCTCCACCTTCGAGCCTTTGCCGATTATCGTGTCGAGCTTCCCTTCATAACGCACTTCTTTTTCTGCCATAGCTTTTTCCCTCCTCGGAAAAATTAATCTATATAGGGCGAGGGGTCTACCGGCTCGCCGTTTTTCAATATTCCGTAGTGCAAATGAGGCGCCGTTGACCGTCCGGTGTTACCGGAAAGGGCGATCGCTTGGCCGCGGTATACCTTATCGCCGGCGCTGACCAGGATTTTTTGATTGTGGCCATAGACCGTCCTGAATTCGTTGCCGTGATCGAGGATCACCAGAAAACCGTAGTCCTTGTCCCAGCCCGCGAAAATCACTTCGCCGGTAGCCGTGGACACTACCGGCGTCCCCTCTTTCACGGCGATATCGATCCCGTCGTGCTTGCCGCGCGAGGCGGTAGAATCGGCGATGAATTGACGCGTAATCCAGCCGTAGAGCGGACGGCCGCGGGGCACCCGCGCCATCTCCGGATCCTCATCGGTTACCAATGGATTGTCCCCGGCCAATCCGGAAACGACTTGGCGACGGTTGGTATCGGCGATCGAGTCGAATGTCGGCAATATCATCGGGTTTGTTTGTTCAAGCTCGACACCGGCCAATGCCGCAATCCGGGCGGTCAGTTCGCGGTTTTTTTGAAAACTCTTCTCGATTTCGACGACCCGGATATTATAATCACGCAACCGTTCGTTTTCTTGGCGCAGCTCTTCGCTGAGGCGCGCCTGATAGGAAAGACGGCCGTAAAAAACCGTGAAAATCAGCAAAACGAACAACCAGGCGGCGGCGACGCCGGCGGCGATTTTCAGGGCAAGCGTCGACACCCGAAAGTTGTGACTCGGCTGGCCGCCCTCGGGGATAATCAGAACGTTAAGATACTTCTTCATGTTTGTCAAACAACCTTAACATGTCAATAATTCTTGACAATCCTTCGTTGTCGTAATATTCGATAACGATCTTGCCGCCGCGCCTTTTCGGTCTTATCGTGACTTTCGTTCCCAACAACCGCCTCAAGGCATCCTCGATCGGCTGCATTTGTCGATCCGGCGGAGTCGGCGGGAGGGCGACGGCTCTTTTTTTCCCGTAAACGATCTGTTCGAGTTCGCGCACCGACAACTTCCCACTGACAGCTTTATCGGCAAGCTCGATTTTTTCTTTCTCTCCGGGGACGGCGAGGATCACTCTGGCGGCTCCCTCGCTTAGCCGGCCGCCGGCGAGGTACCCCTTTATCTTTTCTGGCAGGGAAAGTAGACGTAAAGTATTCGATACACTCGACCGGTCCCTTCCGATTCGTTCGGCCAGCTCGTTCTGCGTTATGCCGCATTCCTGGATCAACGTCCGATAGGCCTCGGCCTCCTCGAGAGGATTCAGGTTTTCCCGCTGGATATTTTCGATCAAAGCCAGTTCCATCACGTCGCGCTTGGAAACCTCATCGAAAACGATCGCCGGCAGTTTTTCCATCTGTAAATAATGGGCGGCGCGAAGCCTTCTTTCGCCGACGATCAATTCGAAATCGGCGCCGGCGCGCCTGACCACCAGTGGCTGGACCAGCCCTTTTTGTTTGATCGAATCGGCCAGCTCCTTGATTTTGTCCTCGGCGAATGTCTTGCGCGGCTGATACGGATTCGGCCTGATTCTCGATATCTCGATATCCACCACCGGGTGGTCGACGCCGCTTTCCGCCGGCTGCTCAACCACCGGAATGAGGGCATCGAGACCACGGCCCAACGCCAGTCTTTTCATCTGGATAATACCTCCCTGGCAAAACGAATGTAGTTTTTTGCTCCCGAGGATTCAATGTCGTAAAGCAAGATCGGCTTGCCGAACCCGGGCGCTTCCGACAATCTCACATTGCGGCTGATCACCGTTTCGTAAACCTTATCGCTGAAATATTTTCTGGCATTCTCGGCCACCTGTCGCGAAAGGCTAAGTCTATTGTCATACATGGTCAGCAGCACGCCGTGAATCTGCAGCCCGGGATTCAGGTGTTTCTGAACAAGGCCGATCGTGTTCATCAATTGGCTCAAACCCTCGAGGGCATAGAATTCGCATTGTATCGGTATTATTACACTGTTTGCGGCGGCCAACGCATTCAGGGTCAGCAGCCCCAACGATGGCGGGCAGTCGACGATAATGAATTCATAATTCGGTGCAATCGGGGCTAACGCTCTTTTAAGTCGAAACTCTCTTTCGGGAAGATTGACCAATTCTATCTCCGCCCCGACCAGATTTATATTCGCCGGCAACAAGTGCAAAAATTTGATATCTGTCTCGACTATAGCCTGTTCGGCGGCCGCATCGGTTACGATCGCCTCATATATGGAACTGCTGATATTCCTTTTGTCGAGACCCATCCCGGATGTGGTGTTGGCCTGCGGATCCATATCCACCAGTAGGGTTTTGTGTTCGGCGACGGCTAGGCAACTCGATAGATTTATCGCCGTTGTTGTTTTACCGACCCCGCCCTTTTGATTGGCAATAGCCAGAATTTTCGTCATTATTCCTTCCGTCAATCTGTTTTGCAGCGGGAATTTTATATAAATATTTTCGCAATTGCAAGAAAAGATGTTTCACGTGAAACGTTTTTTGTGCGGTTGCGCCGAGGCAGTCTCAGAATTCCGCGTTTGGAATTGGTTAAGTGCGGAAAAAAACAAAGCGTCGTTTCCCTGATGCAAACTCAAACCATCAACGTTTCTATCTCACCCAACTTCCGGAAATAAAGAATTACCCCATTGACATTGAGCCGGCCGCTGACGATTTTCAGCAAGTCGTTTCGGTTATAGACCGCCCGCGCAAGAACAAGATCGAACTTCCTGTCATCGGTTTCCCAACGCCGATGACGCACCTCGACGTTTTTCAAATTCAATTTTTCAATTACATTTTTAAGAAAAAGCGCTTTCAGACGACGAGATTCGTATAAAACCATTTTGATATCCGGTCGGGCGATTGCAATGGGGATGCCGGGAAAGCCGGCCCCGCTGCCGATATCGGCCACCAATGTTCCCGGAGAAAACGGATGCCGTCCGAGCGCAGTCAGCGAATCCAGCAAGTGCCGGTCGACAAGTTTCGCCAGATCATTTCGGGAAATCAGATTCATCCGGGACGCACCTTCTCGTATCAACGACAGGTAATCGCCCATCGCCCTCAACTGAGGCAACGATAATCGTTCCCCATGATCATCGGCCCAGACCCTGATACGCTCAAGCTCGTTATTTTCGGGCGCCATCCTTGCCTACCTTTTCAAATGTACCAACAGAAGCGCCACATCGCCGGGTGATACGCCCGAGATCCGCGATGCCTGTCCGATCGTAGTCGGGCGAAATTTGGCGAGTTTTTCCTTGGCCTCTTTTTTCAAACCAGTGATTTGAAAATAGTCGAGCCATTGCGGGATTTTCTGCGATTCAAGACTCAAGTAACGCTCCACCTGAAGTCGCTGCCGCTCGATATAGCCTTCATATTTGATATCGATGAGCGCTCCCTCGATCGTCTTTTTGCCGATATCGCCGATCGCCCCGATCTCATCGATTATTTGCGACAGCTCGATATCGTTCCGCTTGGCGGCCTCGGCGACCGTGATAGCCTCTTTTATCATCGGTAATGAAACCTTTTGTGTTTTGAATCTGGCGATAAGGTTTTTTCTGGCCGCCGCCTCCGCCTCGATTTTCGCCCGATCGCCATCGGTGATCAGGCCGATTTCGATTCCGATTTCAGCCAATCTATCCATGGCGTTATCCTCGCGTAGAAACAGGCGATATTCCGCCCTCGACGTGAACATGCGGTACGGCTCGGAGGTTGATTTAGTTGTAAGGTCATCGATAAGCACGCCGATATAAGCCTGTGATCTTTTTAAGATAAGCGGCTTTTCCCCCCGTATTTTCAGAACGGCGTTGATTCCCGCAATCAGCCCTTGGGCGGCCGCTTCCTCATAACCTGATGTTCCATTGATTTGGCCGGCCATGAACAGTCCGGGAAGGCGCTTGGTCTCCAGGCTCGGCTGAAGCTGGTAGGGCGGGAAATAGTCGTATTCAATAGCATAAGCGGGCCGATTGAATTCAACCTCCTCTAGGCCTTGAACCGTTCTTGCCGCCGCAATTTGTATATCTTCGGGCAAAGACGACGAAAAACCGTTGAGATAATATTCGTCTCCGTTTGCGCTTTCCGGCTCAAGAAAAAGTTGATGCTGGTTCTTATCGGAGAATCGGACCACCTTGTCTTCAATGGATGGGCAGTATCTCGGTCCGACACCTTTTATGTGTCCGCCATACATGGCCGATTTATCGAGATTTTGTCGAATTATCTCGTGGGTGCGATGATTGGTGTGGGTAAGATGACAAACTATTTGGTTCCGTATCGCCTTTGTCGTGCGTCGGGAAAAAGCAGGGGGCGGCTCATCGCCGGGCTGAGGCTGGCACTTCGACAAGTCGATAGTGGCTCCTTTCAGGCGAGGCGGCGTTCCGGTTTTCAGTCGGCCACTTTCGAAACCAAGATCGGTGAGAAATTCGGTCAGTCCCCGCGACGGCTTTTCGCCGATTCTTCCGGCGGCAATTTTCTTATCGCCGATATGGATCAGTCCATTCAGAAACGTTCCGCAGGTTATTATTACGGCATTGGCCGGGATAGTTTCACGTGAAACCAGCGATACGCCGCGACAAACGCCGTTTTCCACCAGCAATCCGACGACGTCCCCTTCAATAACGGTCAGTTTTTTCTGGGAGTTGACAATTTTGGTCATGTTTTCCCGGTAGAGATTTCGATCCACCTGGACGCGGTGTGCTTGGACTGCAGGCCCCCGACTTCTATTCAGGATTCTGAAATGTATTCCGGACAAATCGGTGCAATAACCCATTTCGCCACCAAGCGCATCGATTTCGCAAACAAGTTGCCCTTTGGCCAACCCACCCACCGCAGGGTTGCAACTCATTTGAGCGATTTTTTGAGCATCAAGAGTGATTAAGGCGGTATTTAGGCCGAGCCTAGCTCCGGCCAAAGCCGCTTCGCAACCGGCGTGGCCTGCACCCACGACAATTAAATCAAACCCCATGTGGAAAACTCGTGGAAAATGTTGAAAAAAACCTTACAGATAAACAGATTCGCCCCCGATTCTCTATTTCTTACCTCACTCCCAAACCAATCGTTTTTCAATTAACTATCAATATATGCTGCTATTTACCGATACAGAATCGGCTGAAAATGGAATTCAGAATATCCTCACTGGTGACCTTACCAAGAAGTTCGCCAAGATGGTCCAGTGCCTCGCGCAATTCCAGCGCCAACACCTCTTCCGGCTCCCCGCTCTTTAGGCATGTCATCGCCTTCTCTATATGTTTCTTGGCCCGTTCAGCGCATAAGAACTGCCTCTGCGAAAGGAGGATCCCCGTCTCGTCGTGGTAATCGACCCCGATTAAATCGCCCAATCTGGCAATTAACCCGGGAACCCCCCTGCCATATTTGGCAGATACCCTGACGATATTGTCGTTTAATCCCAAGAGACACTTTTCGGTTTTCTCTTCGGGGATCAAGTCAATTTTTGTAACCACAAGTATATGCTTGCGGTTACGGATCATCTCCAAGGTGCGGAGCTCGGTCGGGGAAAGCTCCCTATTGGATTCGACGGCCATTAATAGAATATCGGACGATTCGATCAGTTCGTGGGTCCGCCTTATGCCCTCCTCCTCGACTGCTTGAGCGTCGTCCCTGATTCCGGCGGTATCGATCAATTTGACGGGGAAGCCCGCCAAATTGAGATAATCAGCGATATAATCACGCGTGGTGCCCGGATCAGGGCTGGTTATCGCCCTGTCTGTGTTGAGCAACGCGTTGAAAAGGGTGGATTTTCCGACATTGGTGTCGCCGATTATGGCAATCTGCATTTCGCCTGCGGCCAGTCGGCTATAATCGTAGTTGTTGGTGAGTCGGGAAATGTCTGATGCTATCGAGTCGAGCGAGTCCTCGATCGATGATTTCGATAACCTTACTATCTCGTCTTCGGCAAAATCGATTTGCGCCTCGATCACCGTCAACAGTTCGACGATTTTTGTTTCGATTCGCTTGAGCTTTTCCTGAAGCTTCCCGGAAAGGTTGTCCACGGCTATCCGCCCGGAGCGTTCGGTTCTGGCCCTGATAACCGTATCGACGGCCTCCGCCCGGGTCAAGTCAAGTTTACCATTGAGGAAAGCGCGCAGGGTGAACTCGCCCGGGCGGGCCGGACGGGCGCCGTTGGCGCAGGCGGCCTTGAGGACTTGTTCGGGCACGATCCGGCCGCCATGGCAGATGATTTCGAGCATGTCTTCGCCGGTGTAGCTGGCCGGGGCGCGATAATAGATCGCTACGACGGTGTCGATTATTCGGCCGTTGCCGTCGCCGAGCGTTGTGTAGGTGGCGTATCTTTCCTTCGGGCAGCCCGCCGCCAGCAGCCTGCCGGCGATTTCCGCCGAGGCAGGGCCGGAGAGCCGCACCACAGCCAGTGCGCTTTCGCCGGGCGGAGTGGCGATAGCGGCGATCGTGTCAAGCATATTCAACATCAACAACCATCCAGTCGATCGAGGCGAACGAACGTCATGCTACCGGTAACGATAGGATTGTTCGCCGGGACGGGAATAAACATAATCGGCTCCGGCGTTTTGGCAAGGCGTTTTTTGCGGCGGACTAAAGGCCGACAACCGCCGCCGTGTTTCCGGCGCGGCCAACCAAACCTCGCCCTTGAGGTCATCTGAAAAAGCGACGACGAATATAACTCTTTCGGGAGATAGATGGAGCAACGAGGCTATTCCGGCGGAGGGAAAAAATGACAGTGGCTCAGCGCAGCCAGACCCTTGAAATAAGCCACCAGCCTGGTGATATCGGATCCCCTGAATTCGCAATTTCCGTTGACATCGCCGGCGACGTAGAGGTACGCCGATGTCGAATCCAAAAGACAGCTATCCGGTGGGGGGCTGCCAATTCCCTTGAAATAACGCACGCCGTAGGTAACGTCCCCGCCGAGACGGTTGCCGTCGCCGTTTATATCGCCGGGCAGGTAAAGGCAGTTCAAACTTGAGTGCATCAACATTTCAATCCAAGTATCGTATCCCGCCGCCAGCCATACACCATACAAGGTGGTGTCATTCAAGCCCGGGCCGGCAAACAGCAGGTCGTAATAGCCGGTTCTAAGGCTGTCGAAAGCGAATGCGCCGCTCGAATCAGAGATCGTCAGCCCCGAACTATCGGCGAAAACTATCGTGACTCCGGCTAGCGGTGCCAGCGAATCATCAACCACGGTTCCGATTATACGTCCGTATCCGCCGTTGAAAGTCGTGGCCAATATCAGCGCCGAATAATAATCGGCCCCCAGCAGCCGCCCCGCGGAACCGAGGGACAACTGGAGCGCATCACCCGGGGTGTTGCAGTGAAACACCGAAATCGGCAAGGATGGATTTGAGACGTCCAGCACCCGGATTCCTCCGTCGAAGTCGGCCACATAGGCGAAATTACCGTCGACCAATACCGATCTCGCCGAACCGGGAGTGTTGTAGCTTCCGGCGAAAACAGGGGTTGCAGGATTGGCGACGTTGATTATTTGCAGGCCGGAGGCGTAATCGGCAACGAAAGCGTAATTGCCCGAAACACAAATATCGTTGGCAAACCCCGGCGTATTGTAGGTCCCGAGTGGAACGGGATTGGCGGGATCGGCCGCATTGACGATCTGGATTCCGGGTGATCCGACAGCCAGATAGACTAAAGAATCTTTAACGAAAACGCCGAGGGCGTTTGCCAAGGTGGCGAAACTACCCGCCGAATAAATTGAATCGGGGTCGGCAATATTCAGGATCTGCAGCCCGCTGCTTCGGTCAGCCACATAAGCATAAGGTCCCCTTATTTCAATGTCGTTGGCGGCCCCCGGGGTGTCAAATACGCCTGACTGAACCGGATGGTATGGATCAGAAACGTCGACGGCGACCAGTCCGGCGTTGAAATCAGCGATGAAAACGTGATCGCCGGCAGCAAAAACGCTTTTGGCCACGCCGGCAGTATTGAAATATGAAAGTGTTTGCGGTCGCCCCGGATTGCTGATATCCAATACGGCCAACCCGGCCGTTTCGCAGGCGGCGAAAGCAAGATGTCGACGCTGCGAAAAAACGCCCACCACGTTGCCCGGCGAAAATCCGCCCGCCGACAGAGGGTTTGCCGGATTGGAGATATCGACAATCTGCAAGCCTCGTGAGCCGTCGGCTAGGTAGGCATAAGGGGCGACCACGGCCACACCTTTGGCTAGGCCGCCGGACAGAAAACGCCCGACGAAGAAAGGAATCGAGGGATTGGCGATATTGACTATCTGCAGGCCTGAGTCGCTATCGGCGATATAAGCACAATCCCCCGAAAGAGAGATATCGGCCGCCGATGACGGAGTGTCCCAGCTTCCGGCAAAGACCGGATTGGCGGGATTGCCGACATCGACTATCAGCAATCCGCTTGGGCCGTCGGCGATATAGGCGAAACCGTTTCTTACCTCCAGCTCATTGGCCAGCCCCGGCGTGATATAGGCGCCGAGCGATTCCGGTAAAGCCGGATTGACAATGTCGATTATCTGCAAACCGCCGGTGAAATCGGCCACAAAAGCCGTATTGCCGACCACCTGAACACTATGGGCGAATCCCGGTGTCTGATAGCTCGATACGAATTGAGGATTGGCCGGCTGGCTGATATTGACAATGTGCATCCCCATGAAATCGTCGGCGATAAAGGCATAGTTGCCTGAAACGAATACGCCAAGAGCCGATCCGGGTGTGTCGTAGGCCGATAAAACGGCCGGTGCTACGGGATCGCTGATATCGAGAATGATCAATCCCGAATCGGCGTTGGCTACATAGGCGTAGTTGCCACTTACATAGATTCCATAAGCGAAATCGGCGAAGGCGCAACCGCCGACTGGCCGGACACTGTTGGGATTGGCTATTTCATATACTTGCAGTGATTTGCCGCCGGTGACGTAAGCGTAATTTCCCTCTATCCAAACGTGGTTTGCACTGCCGGAATGAAGAGTCGAGCCGGCAATCGTAATTTGCTGGGCGGCCGTGGAGGCAATCAGGCAATTTATCAGCAGGCCGCCGAATAATAGCCGACGCGGGAGCGATCCGATGACGATATCCGATACTTTTTTCATCGCAGACTCCGATCGCGCGATGCGCAGACATGTATAAGTTAATAAGGAGGCGGGGATTGTCAAGGAATTGTTCACCCCGAAAAGCAGGTCGGGCGAACGGATGAAATCAAATCGGCGGCCGGTTGATTGGCGTGATTGCCGTCGATACCCCTTGCGCGGAACAAACTTTCCTGCCGCCATGTTAATTTTGCTGGATTGTTTGAGCGAAAACACTCGTTTGGCCAGATATACGCGGAGAAAATATGCGTTCCCGGATACTCGAAGATATGAAAAACAAGCCGAATTGGCTTAAGATTAGGGTCAGCTACAACCGCGCCTATCTTCAGGTGAAAGAGCTGATAACAGAATCGAATCTCCACACGGTTTGTCAGGAGGCCAATTGCCCCAATATCGCCGAATGTTTCGGGGCGCGCACGGCAACATTCATGATTTTAGGGGACACCTGCACCCGCACCTGCCGTTTCTGCAACGTCAATAAGGGGCGCCCGAAAGTCTTGGACGTTGACGAACCGCGGCGGGTGGCCGAGGCCTGCGCCCGTCTAAATCTTAGGTTTGCAGTGATAACCTCGGTGACCCGCGATGATCTCCCCGACGGCGGTGCGGCGATTTTCGCCGAAACGACAAGATTGATCAAGTCGCTGAATCCGGGTTGCCGCGTGGAGCTGCTTATTCCCGATCTGCAAGGCGACCTGCGGGCGCTAGAAACGATTCTTGATTCGAATCCCGATGTCATAGCGCATAATCTCGAGACTGTCCCCCGGCTTTACCCGCAGGTAAGACCTGAGGCTGAATATGAAAAGTCGCTCCGGTTACTCGCCAATGCATATGAACTGCGACCGGATATCATCGTGAAGTCCGGCATCATGGTCGGTCTGGGCGAAAAAGACGATGAAATCATGCGATTGTTCGCCGATGCCCATGAGCACCATTGTCAGATTTTGACGATCGGCCAGTATCTGAGGCCATCATACTGGCACCACCCGGTGATCGAATACAAGCATCCCGATTGGTTCGCCGAAATGAAAGCGGCCGGAGAGAAAATAGGCATCACCCACATCGAATCCGGACCGCTGGTGAGAAGCTCATACCTTGCCCACAAGCAGGTGGCTGCGTTTCGAGAGAAAAGACGCCGACAATTCGTGGCTGAAGGATGATTTTTGGGAATGCGCGGCTGGTTCTTTCGTCTGCGGCCACTAAAATGCCGCTTTCACCAATAAATAGCTCAAAATTGCGAATAAGCCCGCTCCCGGAATTGTAAATATCCAGGCCAGCAATATATTTCTCACCACCTGCCACCTGACATCGCCAAGGCGCTGAGCCATCGCCCCGCCGGCAATTGCGCTGGCGGCCACCTGAGTCGTCGAGATGGGGGCGCCGGTCAATGAAGCCGCCAAAATCACGGTGCCGGCCGCTGTTTCCGCGGCGCAACCGGTAATCGGTTCGTGCATGCTGGTCATTTTGCGCCCCATTGTTTTGATTATGCGCCAGCCGCCTACCGAAGTGCCCAGACCAATCACGAAAGCGGAGGCCAAACGCACCCAGAAAGGAATGGCAAACGTCTTGATCGAGCCGGCTGTGAGCAGCGCAATCGTTATCACCCCCATGGCGTTTTGGGCGTCGTTCATCCCATGCGTCAACGCCACGAAAGCAGCCGAAACGACCTGGATTTTCTTGAAGATCCGCGATGATCTTGTATATCGCATACCGCTGACGAGCCAACTGAAGGCGATCATGGTTAAAACCCCCAGAGCGGCCCCCGCCAAAGGCGATATTATCATGGCCAGAATTATTTTCCGCACTCCCTTCATCATCAGGATATCGAAATCGAATCCGCTTACAAACAGGGCGACCCCCGCTAGACCGCCGACGAGAGCGTGGGTCGATGACGACGGCAGACCGAAATACCAAGTAAAGTACCCCCACAGGATCGCCCCGACCACGCCGGCCAGCAGCATCGGCATGGTTATCATCTCGCTGGCGACTATTCCTTTACCGATGGTATAAGCGACCGCCGTGTGCATCATGGCGCCCACAAAATTGAGGGTTCGGGCGAGAATTATGGCGTTTCGCGGGGATAGGGCGTGCGTTGAAATGGTGGTGGCAATTGCGTTGGCCGCATCGTGAAAGCCGTTTACGAAATCATAGAGAAGGGCGGCTGCTACAATCAGCGTCAGCAACACGGGATCAGACATTTATCGACACCATCCGTTTCAGGCTGGCCGCCACATCGGTGCAGGCGTCGGTCGCCTTTTCCAGCTCGACATAAACTTCCCGCAGAATAAAAAAGATCGCCACATGCCGCACGTACTGGACAACGAATCGATCGACCGCCAGCAGATCGGACGAGCTGCAATCGTTCGGATTTCCGCTGCTGAGGGAATCTATCATCTTTTCCGCGTCGATTCTATTCTGCCTGATTTCCGCGAATCGGCGGCTCAACCCCTCGTGATAGATCAGGTCCGCCTGAATTTCGTATCTAATGATCGTATTATAAAACGTGCTCAGCTGGCGGTTGTGGGGCAACTCTTTTATCGCGGTCTTGATTTCCATACAGGAATTGTGAATTACCGGCGCCAGCTCGCGCATCTCTTTGTCGCTCGACGGGAAATTGTAGATCACGTAGCGGTTGGCGGCGTGTTTGATAAATTTGATCACCCGCGTCAGGTTAAGCGTAAGCTCCATGATCTCCGGCCGTTCGAAAGGAGGCTGCTGTGATGTTCTCAACAGTTCCTCTATCGAATTGCTGATCTTGCTGCACATGATGAAGTCGTTGTGAATCAATTCTTCGATTTCGCGGCGTCTGTTGTCGGGAGCCTTGAACAGCTCTATCAGATTTCCGCTTGCCTGCACGTTGTGTTCGGCCATTTGGTTGAACAAATCATAAAACTTTTTATCTTTCGGTGGCAGCAGCCTGATATTTTTAATTTTTGACCAAAGGCCGTTTTGCACAATCGAGTCGTTCATGGTGCCCTTTCCTTACCTTGGCTATTTCATCCCTTCATAAATATGATCACGTCTGGTTGCTGTCAATATTATCGCCGGGGCCGCATCGATTTGTTTTCGCGCGGATCGGCTCGGCGCATCAGTTTCGCCGGCGATATTCGCAAAAAACCGCCGAGTCATCGATTTCGGTGATCAAGTAAGCAAGCCCGAGCTTGTGGGCGATTTCGACGAACCGATTTGGGGAAAAAGTGGTGGCGCGGAAGCCGTCTTTACAAACAATCACTCCATCACCGCATTTTTCCCATTCGATAGGGCCGATCAACCCGAGATCAGCCTGAATTTCGAACCACTCGATTCGATATGGCCAGAATCTATCGAGGTAGCTCGAAAAAAGAGCGCTGCCGTTTTCTTTGAGCACCGATATCGATTCGCTTATCAAATCCTGGGGGTCTGTTTTGATGGCCGATATTCCGTTTTGAATACACACGACGAGATCAAAAGTTTCTTTTTTGAATCCCTGCGCTCCGGCGTCCATAAGACAATAATGCAAATTACGCCTCGGCCAGATCGATTCGGCCGCCAGCTTCAGACTGTCTGCGGAAATATCGATGCCTACAGCCAATGCGGCTCGCACCGCCAGCTTCTCGATGACGCGGCCGTAGCCGCAACCGAGTTCAAGGAGATAGTCGGTCGATTTTATGTGATCGGCGACGAACTCGATTTCGGCGTCAAGATACTGCTTTACGCGCGGCGGGGCGCAAGCGTATGCCTGCCGCAGTCTTTGCGCCATCGGGATATTTTTGTAATAGTCATCCGGCATCGCCGCTATTATATGGCAAATTCAAAGCGAGGACAATCGGTTCACGATGGCAACCGATTTTTCCCGAATTACTTTAGGACGGATTATCATCACCGCGCCGCCCGGGCGACCGTCGGCCTGATCATCTTCGCACCAAATCTCCGCCGTTTGTTCATTAATTAATCATTGTGGGCCTTATAAAACCTCCATTTTTGACGATTGAATATTCGATGTTTCAAAAAGTTACATCGACTCGAAACTTTGGCATGGGCGGCATGGAATTTGACTTTATGACCGCATGGCATCAAAGCGTTGATCAATTAATCGACGCCGGAGGAGATATGATGAGAGCATGCGGCTCAATTGAAATCGGATTGAGTGAGTGGGTTATCGGCCGAGCGTTGAGGCAGGCATTCTCAATTATCTTGGGCCTGGCTGTTTTGGTCGGACCGGCTCCGGCCGCCCCACCGGCAAGTTCAATTGTGAGTAATTCCAATAATAGTTCACCGACCGGCGGCGCGCTTTCGTTTGCCTTGCCTTCGCCCCCCGGACCGCCGCAACCAGTCAGCGATTTCGGCAGCATAGAACTTAGTTGGTTGGCCCCCGGAGACGATGGATATACCGGCACCGCCGCCCGCTACATAATCAAATATGCAACCCGCCCGATCAGTTTGGCGAACTGGGATTCGATCGCGGAGGTGGCTAATCCGCCCTGTCCGTTGCCTGCAGGGACGCCGCAGACTTTTACTATTGGGGGTCTGGAAAAGGGGCAGCCTTATTATGTAGCCATGCGGGCGATGGACGAATACAATAACACCTCCGCTTTATCCGAAATCGTTATGGTTATCGCCGGCGGCTTGGCCACGCCGCAGCCGGTGCGAACGGATATCGATACCGTCAGCGGCTCGGCGGTGGCTGTGGCAAGAGCCATTACCGCAGCCGAACCGGTATATTACGAATTCGAATTGGATACGGTTTTTTTGTTCGATAATCCTGTTCTTCAGATCGGCATGGTGGCCGATACCGTGGTTTCCTCGACTTTCGGTAACCTGAGTGATGGATTGACATATTTCTGGCGCTGCCGGGCGGTTGCCTCGGATCATTCGGATACAAGCTACTGGTCCTATTTTTCGATTTTTGAAATGCGGGTTCACGATGGAGTCAGCCCCACCGTTACAGTCAATTTTCCGAACGGCGGGGAGAATCTGACGATCGGTTCGGTTTACAACATAGCCTGGACCGACAGCGACAACGTGGGGGTATCGTCTCATCGAATCGAGTATTCCACCAACGCCGGTTCGACTTGGCTGGTGATCCGCGATTGGACCGGCGGCAATCCGCGTTCCTATCTCTGGACCGTTCCCAATACGGCGACGAATCGGGCGCGGATACGGGTTTTGTGCCGTGATGGCGCGGGGAATATAGGAAGTGATATATCCAACGCGAATTTCACTATCCGGCAGGCGGGAAGTTTTATCGATGAACGTTACGCGGAGATTCCCGGGCAGTATTCTCTTGCGCCGGCTTATCCCAACCCGTTCAACAGCAGAACCGTAATCTATTTCGGGTTGCCCGAAAGCGGCCCGGCCATAGTGGAGATTTTCGATTGCACCGGCCGCAAAGTGGCCACGATCGCCGAGGGGTATTTCACGGCCGGCTGGCACAAGGCGGTATTCGACGCTTCGGGCATGGCAAGCGGAGTTTATTTCAACAGAATCACCGCCGGCACATTCAGCGAGACCGGAAAGTTGATGTTGCTGAAATAGCCGATTCTCGTGGTTGGGCTGTTCGGTCGAAGCGGGTCCGTGGGGAAAGCGGCCCCGCTTTTTTTATAGCTAGACGGCGGTCGATTGCAGGCGACCGACGGCGGCGATAATTATCTGAAACTGTGCTGGATTTCAAGCGTTAAAATATATAAATTGAGTCACCGGCAATATTTCCGATTTATTAAACAGGCGGAGTTCTTTGAAAACGGTATGGGGGCGATTGGTTTCGACGGGTTTAGTTCATTTGGGTCGGCATGCCGATGCCCCGGGCATCGTAAAAACCGGGAACACACACTAAGCGCCAATACATACGCGCTTGCCGCTTAATCGATAGCGGCCATCCCGATCGGGTTCGCTTTCCGGCCCGGTCAAGGGTGTCGATTAGGAAAGCTGGCGGCCGAAAGCTGGTCCCGGCTGGAGGCTGCGAGATTTTGATATGGGCTCGGCCGCGGTGAAGCCCGGTTTTCGGCGTTGTCGCGGCGAGATAAAAGAAAACCTAAGCATGTAGAAGGCCCTTAGGGATTATTCTCGGACGGGGGTTCGATTCCCCCCGCCTCCACCATTATTTTAAGCCTTCCCGTCTCGTTGAACGACCCGGCCACCGCGATAGGGGCTTTACGGCCGATGAGCCGGCGGAAAGCTACATCGCCCTATTGTTAATTATCGAACCCTTCGGGACCAGCATCTTCGACGACGGAAATCGCCTCTATTCGATCAGCCGTCGAGCCGCAGCCGATTCAAAACGCCGCACTTATGCCTATAGACGGAACGATTCCGATCGAGGCCGCGCTTTTGATTTGACCGGTGCGCGCATCAAAGCGAGGGATACCCCGATATTCCCGATTGTAGACATTTTGTACGTCCAGATAGGTGGTCAACATCCAGCGTCTGAACATCCAGCGCCGATCGACACGCAGGTCAAGGCCGTGATTGCTGCCGGTGCGCAAGCTGTTATACCTCGCCGGATCCTGAGTTCCGTCAGGATTGAAAGGTGTGTAAGGTCTTCCGGTAGCCAGCCTGAATTTCACGCCGATTTCCCACCGGGGGTTGAAAACATATCCCCCCGCCAAATTGATTATCAGTCGTTGATCAAAACTACTCGGGCGTTTGATTCCATCCACCCCCCGAAATTCCGTCTTGGCAAGGCTTATGCTGATAAGGCCGTAGCAGGGTATTTCCGAAAGTCTTTTTTGGGCGAGAAGTTCGAGCCCCCTGACTAATCCCTTTCCCCGGCTCGACAAAAAGTCAAATCCGAAAGTCGAAAATCCGTCTTCGGAACCGCCGAACCCGGCGCCCGTGTTGGCCAGAATCAAGTAAGGTCGATCGAGGCTGGCCGGATAGGCCGAGTATCTCTTGATAAATCCTTCAAGGCTGAGCCTTGTGTCCGGTCTCAATAAATAATCCATTCCAAGAATAAAATGATCGGCGTTGATGAATTTAAGGTTTCTATTGTTGTCGTTGGTTATCAGCCAGATATAAGACGGCGCCTGATGATAACGCCCGACGGCTGAATTGAGGCTGATTTTTTCGCCGGCCGAATAGGAAATCGAAAAGCGGGGAGAAAAAGCCCATTTATTCTTTATCAGGTCAAAATGATCAACCCGTGCGCCCAAAGTTGCTCTGAACGGGCCCAAAACCCTAGCCAATTGTGCATAGCTCGATCCCTTAAAGGCGTTTGTCCGGAAAGTCCCGTCGATCGCCAGAGTATCTCCAAAACTGGTTGTATATCGAGGTAATATGATGTCGCTTTTTATATAAGCGAACTTCGCCTGTATCCCCGCCGACAATTCGGTTGAGTTGTCGAGTTGGCTGTTGATGTCCGTCCTCAGATAAGATTCCGACTCGACCGAATTGTTCTTGAATATCGGCTGAAGCAGCGAATCCGACTGATTGAAACCGTAATCCACATAACTTTGGCCGGCGGTAACGGTACTGAACCAGCGTCCGCCGAGATGTCTCCAGGTGAGGCCGCCGAAAGCCTGATTCTGGTTGTTTCCCAAAATGCGGGAGTTGTCATATCGCTTTGTTTCCGTATCGTTGAAAAATCTGACTCTGTCTATCGCTCCTATGCCAAGAACCCTGACCCTATTGCGACTATCGACATTATAATTAGCCTTCCACATGAAATCATAATATTCGGGAACGAAACCGAAACCCGCCGCCCGGAACAGCCAATCGAGATAACTTCGGCGGGCTGAAAAAATGTAGGATCCATTTTGAGCAAGCGGCCCTTCCATATCCAAGCCGAATTGAGTTGCTGATATGGTGGCGTTTCCTCCGAACCTTTCATTATCGCCGTCCTTCAATTCGATATTCACGACCGAGGACAGTCTGTCGCCGTATCGAACACCGAATCCGCCAGTAGAAAAGTTCGTTCGATCGATATAGTCCAGATTGATGAAGCTTAAAGGACCGCCGCCGGACCCCTGGGTTCCGAAATGATTGATATTTTGAGCTTCTATGCCGTCCACAACATACAGATTCTCGGAGGGAGCGCCGCCGCGGACGATTAGGTCATTTCGCCCGGCTTCCACCTGAGCGATTCCCGGCAAAACCGAAATCGCCCTCAAGACATCTTCCGATCCCCCGGGAAGCCTTCTTATTTCTTCGTTCGATTGAGTCAGCGTGCTTAGTTTCAGATCGGGTGACTTTGAGAAAAAGCCCGGCCTGACGACAACGTTTTCAAGTTCAAGGGAGCTTTCGTTAATGCTGAAGTTGACCACGGTGGCTCGAACATTGTTCACCCGTATGTCGTTTTTTGTGTCCGAAACATATCCGATCAGAGATACACTGAGGGAATAAGTCCCCGGTGCAATATTGATTGTATATCGCCCCAGTGAATCGGTGGCTGCCCCGATATTGGTTCCGAGAACGGAAACCGCCGCTCCGGGCAACGGTTCTTGATTGCCGCTATGGACCACCGTCCCCGTTATTTTGCCCATGGGTGTATTTTCCCCCAACGAAAACGGGACGATGACAGAAAACAAAAAAATTGTAATGAACAATCTATTCATTGTTGTTCCTTTCGTTTGATTTCCGATTGAAGCCGTCTTCAAGGTGCCGTCTCAGCCCATCCAGGCTGTTTATATAAATACCGGAAATCTCTTCGATGAAGCGAAGGTAATTGGCCGCCGCTCTTCCGCCGATGAGAACCCGGACGTCGTCACCGATCAAGCGCCTTAAATGAACCAATTCCGATCCAAGGTATGGATCATCCATGGGATAAATGATGCTTAAAGCTAGGACGGATGCGTTGTGTGTGTTTACTGAGCCGGCGATTTCTTCCGGAGGGAGATTCGGACCCAGATAAACTGTTCTCCAACCTGAAGCCGAGGCTGTAAGCGAGGCCATCAACGCTCCCAATTCGTGAAGTTGTCTGGCGGGGGTGGTTGAGACAAGACAGCGAGTGCCGAGGGGCTGATTATCGGGCCTGAGGAGCGAACCGAGAAAACTCCTTATTATGACCGAAATGCGATGTTCATCGGCGATGCGCAACTCCCCGTTGAGCCACATCTCGCCCACCGCATTCAGCGTGGGGCTCACAATTTGATTGAGCAAGGAGGGGATAGACAAAGCCACCGAAGCCTCCATGAGCTTTTTCTCGAAGGCATCGAACTCCAGCCTTCTGATACAATCGAGCACCTGCGAAAAATAATCACCGGCTGTCAAATTGCTTTTCGGGGTGTAATCGGCCGCGGGAGACCGGTCGCCGGCGAAAGCTATTTCGCTGATTATTCTTTTTAGATCGTCGTTGTTGAGATTGGCAATACTTCCGATACTTTCGCCAAGGCGGGTCGCTTTTTTCAAAAGGATCAGGCGATTGATATCATCATCGGTGTAATACCTACGTTTGCTATGGCTGCGCCCCGGAGTAATGGCCTTATAGCGTCGCTCCCAGGCACGGATCAGATAGGGACTCAGGCCGGTTTGTCTGGCGACGGCCTTAAGGCTGTGTCTGATTTCCATTTTTCCATCCTCAGGTTGCTTAGGTTGTTCCCTTTTTTATTTATTTCAACTATATTTATTATACAAAAGTTCTACAAAAGCAAATAATATTATTAGCAGACAGCATTATTATGGTCTAATTAATTATTATACAATATGATAAATAAAATATGGTAATATTTTATACAAAATTTATGCAATTAGGGAACAATTATTATACATGTTTTGTTCTTCCTCTCTGAAACCAGAGCAACAACTCAAACTTAAGGAGGCAAAAATGAAAACTCTGGATGTAATCGTAATGACGCTACTGATCGTTGGAGGCCTGAATTGGGGTTTGGTGGGCCTGTTCAATCTCGATCTGGTGGCCACTTTCCTGGGCAACATGACCGCCTTCAGCCGGACAATTTATATAGTCGTCGGCTTGAGCGCAATCTATCTGGCGATGACGCTTGTCTCGGCCCAGCGGCGCCGCGCTCTGGCGCGAGCCGACGTTCGTTAGGTTGCTCGGGAAAAAACGAATGGAAAAGTCAAAATAATCGGAAATCAGAAAAAAATGGAAGGATTTAAAATGAAGTTCAACAAAATCGTTCTCGTCCCCCTATTGGGTTTGGCGCTCATTTATTTTAACCAAGTTGCCGGGGCCGATGGCTATACCAAACAGGCGGCGTCGTCAGTGGCGAAACCTCAGCCGAAAGATATCGTCGAAACAGCCGTCTCCGCGGGTGCTTTCAATACGCTTGTGGCCGCCGTAAAAGCCGCCGGTTTGGTCGAAACCCTCAAGGGCAAGGGTCCATTTACCGTATTCGCCCCGAACGACAGCGCTTTCGCCAAATTGCCGGCTGGTACCCTTGAATCGCTTTTGAAAGACAAAGAAAAGTTAACATCGATACTCACCTATCATGTCGTTTCCGGCAAAGTAACGGCCGCCGAGGTGGTCAAGATTAATTCAGCCAAAACACTCAACGGCCGGTCTTTGACGATTAAAACGGACAAGAACGGCGTGATGGTCGATAACGCCAGAGTCGTCGCCACCGATATCGAGTGTTCCAACGGCGTGATTCATGTTATCGATACGGTTGTAATTCCCCAATAGGCATAATCGGCAGGGGGCCCGGGCGCGGGTCCCCACCGTAAACCAGACAAATCAATTTCAGCTCAGAGGACGAAAATGAAAAAACTGACAGCAATTATATTTATACTGGCTTCTTTTGCGGCGTCAAAAGCTGACGCTCAAACAGCGCGGCTTCAGGTGATACACAACGCCGCCGATCCGGCCGCCGCCGTGGTGGATATTTACGTCAACAATTCCATGCTTCTTGATAATTTCGCTTTCAGAAGCGCGACTTCTTTCATCGATGTCCCCGCCGAGACTCAGCTCAATATAGGAATTGCTCCCGGCAACAGCAATTCTCCCAATGATATTATAGCGGTTTTTCCGGTGACGTTGATGCGCAACAGGACCTACGTCGCCATCGCCAATGGTGTGCTCAATCCTGGTTCATTCGCCGCCAACCCCGAGGGCATCAATATCGCCTTCAACCTGTTCGCCAGAGACCGCATAAGGGAGCATTCGCGGTTTCATCGGATGATCGATTTGGTGGTTTTTCATGGTGCCAGCGATGCCCCATCCGTCGATGTTCTGATAAGGGGTGCGGGTCGTAGAAAGATCGCCAATAATCTTTCTTTCAGGGAAATATCAAACTACAGGTCGGTGTGGCCGGAACACTATATAATTGATATTACTCCTGAAAACGACAACACCGAAATATTGGCTTCCTTCAGTGCCGATTTGTCCGGCCTTGCCGGCTCTGCGGCCGTGGTTTTCGCCTCGGGTTTTCTGAATCCAGCCAATAATCAGAACGGTCCATCCTTCGGCCTTTTTGCGGCTTTGCCCAATGGAGCGGTGGTAGCGCTGCCCGTCGAAGAACCGACAGCCCGTCTGCAAATAATCCACAACGCCGCTGATCCGGCCGCGGGCATGGTTGATATTTATGTCAATGGTTCTCGATTGTTGAACGATTTCGCCTTCAGGACGGCCACCCCGTTCCTCGATGTCCCAGCGGAGACGCCTCTTGAGATCGGGGTGGCTCCCGCCAACAGCGACTCCGCCGGCGACGCTATCGCTACATTCAATGTTGTGCTGGAGCGCGGTCGCACTTACGCCGCAATTGCCAACGGCGTGCTTGCCCCGGCGGCCTTTGCGCCGAACCCCGAAGGCAGCAATATTTCTTTCAATCTCTTTGCCAAAGACGAAATCCGCGAGGCGTCGAGAATAAGGGGGTTGGTTGATATTATCGTATTTCATGGCGCCACCGATGCCCCCGCGGTTGACGTGGTCGTCCACTGTTTCAGAAACTGGCCGCTTTTCAACGATTTGTCATACGGCCGTTTTTCCAGCTACAGATCTCTACCGGCAATCGAATACCGGCTTGACATTACTCCGGCCGACAACAACAATGTCACGGTGGCTTCTTTTAATGCGGATTTGACCTCCTTGCGCGGCGGCTCCGTCATCGTATTTGCATCGGGATTTCTTGATCCCAACGGCAACCAAAACGGTCCCGCATTCGGGCTTTATGCGGCATTGGCCGACGGCCGGGTAGTTGCGCTTCCGCCGGCCGGAGCGATGGTTTTGGCTAAAGCAGACGGCGATGAGTCGTTGCCTGTTGAATTCTCTCTAAATAAAAACTATCCGAATCCGTTCAACCCCTCGACGACGATTTCTTTTTCTCTGGCCGAACCTTCGCCTGTAAAGTTGACCGTATTCAACATGCTGGGTCAAGAGGTCGCCACCCTGGTCGATGCCTATCTCGAGGCCGGTCTGCATCGTGTCGAATTCAACGGGACCGATGTGCCGTCCGGTGTCTATTTTTATAGAATCGATGCCGGCTCGTATTCGCAAACGCAGAAAATGACTCTGCTGAAGTGACGATAACCTCAGTTCAAGGGAGACAGCGAATCCTGTCTCCCTTAAGCAAAATAAAAGGAGATTAAAATGAAGTCCTTAGCAGCATTCGTCGCCGTCGCGGCAATGATCGGCACCCTGACGATGGTTGGGTGCAGCGATGACGATAAGTCCACGGCACCCCAGCTTTCAAACGCCAGAGTGATGGTCGTTCATGCGTCGCCGGACGCCCCCGGGGTGGATATCTTAGTTGATAACATCAAAGTAAACACACAACCTTTGACATTCCCGAACAATACCGGATATCTGAGCGCGACAAGCGGAAATCGTAACATCAAAGTAAACGCCGCCGGCACGCCCACCTCGGTGATAAACACCAACCTTGATTTGTCGGCCGGTGCATCCTACTCGGTTTTTGCGATCGACACTCTGGCCAGTATCGAGCTTTTGGTTCTGCAGGACGATCTCGGCGCGCCTGCGTCCGGCAAATCACATGTCCGGTTTGTTCACCTAGCCCCGAATGCCCCTGCGGTCGATATCACGCTTACCGATGGCACGGTCATATTCGGGAATAAAGCATTCGGCCAATACACATCCCTTACGCCGTTGACAGCCGGCACCTACAATTTGCAGGTCAGACTGGCAAGCAGCCCTACGGTAGTATTGAGCTTGCCGAATATCGTTTTCGAGAACGGCAAGATATATACGGTTTTCGCTAAGGGCCTTGTCGGCGGAAGCGGCGCTCAGGCTCTCGGAGCGCAGATAATAGTCAACAATTAAAGTCTGATGGCGGAATCAGACAACGGTGATTTAATAGTGAAATACCAACTTGAGCGCCTGTTCGACGTGTCGCAAGGTGGCAAAGATTTCAGAAACCGCAAAAAGAAGATAAGTTGAATCTTTTCCCGAGCGGCGGTTGGACCGAGAACAGTTCCGGTTCTGCCGCCATATCGGGTCAAGACGTAATTAAACTTGAAGCAAGTCAAGATGTAATGTAATTTTGATCGTGGGAACATTTCGAGTGACCCACGATTTGAGCGTTGCCGAATGCGGAAATTCACCACCCCGATTGTAGTTGTCAGCAAATGCCTTGGTTTCGAGGCCTGTCGATGGAACGGCGTGACGATTCCCGACTCGTTCATAAAAAAGCTCGAGCCGTTCGTGGAATTCAAAACGGTTTGTCCGGAAGTCGAAATCGGTTTAGGGGTGCCGAGAGACCCTATCAGAATTGTAAAAGGTGGAAACAGTCTTTGCCTGATGCAGCCGGCGACCGGAAAAGATGTGACGGGTCTGATGACGGATTTTTCAGACGGCTTTCTATCGTCGATTGGCGATGTCGATGGTTTCATTCTAAAAGGGAAATCTCCTTCTTGCGGCGTTAAGGAAGTGAAATTCTATCCGGGTATGGACAAAGCCGCGGCCGTGGACAGGGGACCCGGATTTTTCGGCGGAGCGGTTTTGGAGAGATTCGCGGAAACCGCCGTTGAAGATGAAGGAAGACTGAGCAATTTCAAAATCAGGGAACATTTCTTAACAAGGATATTTGCCCTGGCTCACTGGCGTGAGGTTGAAAAAACAAAAGCGATCCCGGCCCTGATCGATTTTCACACCGACTATAAGTTTCTTTTGCTGGCTTACAGTCAAAAGGAGCTGAAGTTTCTCGGCCAAATAGTCGCCAATCCCGACAAAAAGCCGGCCGAAGAAGTCTTTGCCGATTACGGCCGTCATTTCAAACGCGCGTTTTCCAGAATCCCGAGGAATTCAACTAATATCAACGTCATGATGCACGCTTTGGGTTATTTTTCGGAAAATCTCATTAAAAACGAAAAGCGGCATTTTATCGGGATTTTGGACAAGTACCGCCAAGGAGCGGTTCCGCTTTCCGGTCCGTTGAGCATCCTCCAATCGTGGATTTTCCGATTCGGCCAAGAATATCTGGCCCGCCAGACTTATTTTGAGCCGTATCCCGAACAATTATGCGAGATCACCGATTCGGGCAAAGGACGCGACTATTGAAAGCATGCGCCGCCCAAGATAAAATTATCATGAAAATATTCACACTCAAAAGAAATCAGGTTCTTCCTATCGGGTTGACCGAAGCTTGGAGCTTTTTTTCCGATCCCGGCAATTTACATTTGATAACGCCCCCGGAGCTGGACCTAACAATAACCTCGCCTTTCGCCGGCGCCATGCATGAAGGGCAAATCATTACCTATACGGTAAGGCCGTTGTTGGGGGTGCGGGTCACTTGGGTTTCAGAAATAACCCATATCGATAAACCCCGATATTTCATAGACAGGCAGTTAGCCGGGCCATACAAGTTATGGCATCATACCCATCATTTCAACGAGGTGAACGAGGGGGTGGAAATAGTCGATATGGTATATTATGCTCTTCCGACACCTATTTTTGATGGAATAATCAACAAAGCGTTTGTAGAGAATCGCCTGAAATATATTTTCGATTTTCGCGCCGGTCGCCTAAAAAGTCAATTCGGCGGAAAACGAATCAGCTGACACTTGTTGGATGTTGTAAGCTATTGTCCACTAAACCCGATACTGCCGGAATTGTAATATCCAATGGCGTCCCCGAAATGAATGATTGTCCGACAAAAATGAGCGTTACCGCGCCTGCGGGCGGCCTGTTCGAAGTCGTTATCGCGCCGAACGATGAAAACGAAGACATGACCAATCGGTTTCGACATTTCCGTTACCTTGGCCAACGATAAACGATAATTGAAGACTGAATGATTAGGTTTGGCCTCTGCTGCATTTTCCGGAACGAGCCTATAAAATTCCGGACGATATCGGCCGCGTCGCTCAAAAACATGGGTCGCCAAAAGGCCCTGAATAAAATTTCCGAACTGTGTATAAACAACGCCTTGTCGTTGAACGATGCTCTGGCATATTGCAAAAATCATAAAATCGGCGCATTTCGTATCGGCAGCGGCATTTTCCCCCTGCGGACGCATCCCCATTTCGGATACGCGATCGATGAGCTTCCCGAGTCGGCGCGGATTCGGGCTTTGTTCGGCCAATGCCGCGAATTCGCCCTGACCAACGACATTAGGACGACATTCCATCCGGATCAATTTGTGGTTCTCAATTCGCCTCGGGCGGATGTCGTCGCAAGCTCGGCTGCCGAACTTGAGCATCACGGCGAGATGGCTGAGTTGGTTGGCGCCGACGTTATCAATATCCATGCCGGCGGGAAATACGGCGACAAGAAAAAATCTTTGGCAAGGCTCGTCAGAGTCATGAACCGATTGTCGAGCAGGGTTAGAGATCGATTGACGCTGGAAAACGACGACAAATCTTACGCTCCAGCGGATCTTTTACCGGTTTGTTGGAGCGAGGAAATCCCTTTTGTTTATGATGTGCATCATCACCGTTGCCTTCCGGATGGAGCAACTATCGAGGAGGTCACCGAAGCTGCCCTACTCACTTGGAATCGGGAGCCGTTGTTCCATATTTCCAGCCCCCTTGATGGTTGGAACGGGAAATACAGTGAAAGGCATCATGATTTTGTCGATATCGAGGATTTTCCGAAGGCCTGGCGAAAACTCAATATCACGGTCGAGATCGAGGCCAAGGCAAAAGAGATCGCAGTCGAAAAACTTCGAATAGAATTGAACCGAGTTCGATTTAGGGGCAATAATTGAAATTCGGTTGCGGATTGCGTTTTTCCGCCGAATCTCGAAAATCGCTGAGTGCGGTCTTGAAACCGTAGAATAGAAACGCCAAAGGCACCCGTCTGAATAGAATGGATACCCCAATTATACCCGGAATCGGCTTTTGGGGGTGGATCTGTTCAATTTTCAAACAGTTTTTATCGGGCGGGCGGCTCCTTATCGAGAACGAATTTGTTGTGTCGCCGGATGTTACGGAAACAGCGGAGGTCGGCACGAATTGTGATGCCTTATCCGCCGGTTATTAATGACGATAATATGGCATACATGGATAGGCTTGATAAATTGGAGGGATAATTGAGAGCGATCGACAGTCTGGCCGCCGCCGTATGTTTTGTCCTCGGCATATCAACCGCCGCGGCATCCGGAAATTTCGAAAACATCATGTTTCTGCATCACTCGACCGGCTCCAACCTTATCGCGCAGGGCGGCGTCAGAAATCTGATCGCCTCCTACAACGCCCAATATGGAGAGAATCTCGAGTTCTGGGATCACGGCTATAATTATCAGGGTGTGCGCGATCAGAACAACAACTCCTACGGCAGCTACAACATTCCGAGCGACAACACCAATCCCGACGGTTTCTACGCGCTTTTCAACCAGCCGCTGCACGATCCCCCGGACAACGCATTCAGCAGGTTCATGCTGCCGCATACGATGGGTGCCCGGACGATAACCCATGAAGTATTTGTTTTCAAATCGTGCTATCCGACAAGCGACATATCGAGCGAGTCGATGCTTCAGCAATACAAGGATTGGTATTTATCGATTCGCGAGGTGATGGATGCTCACCCGGAAAAGATTTTTATCCCTCTAACTCCGCCGCCCTTGGTGCGATCCGCCACCACGCCGGCCAACGCCGAAAGGGCCCGGCGTTTCGCCCTTTGGTTATCTTCGGCCGAATATCAGGCGGGTCATCCCAACATTTTCGTTTATAATTTTTGGTGGGACCTTGCCGAACATGATTCGACCTCGATTTATTACAACTGTCTGCGGGCCGCCTACGGAGGCACGGGCGGCGATTCCCATCCCAACCAGCTTGCCAACCAGACCTGCGGCCCCTTGTTCGTCAATCATATTATCGCCGCCATACAGGCATATCGGCAAACCCAAGGCGTTGACGATGATTATCAAGACCTGCCGCCGGCATCGTTCGGACTGGCCGATAATTATCCGAATCCGTTCAACGGTTCGACCGTGATTCGTTTCCGATTACGATCGGCCGCAAACGTCGGTCTGACCGTTTATGACGTCATGGGGAATCAAGTCCAATTACTTGATCTGGGATTTTTGTCCGCGGGTGAACATTCGGCTGTCTGGAACGCCTCGGAGGCGGCTTCCGGAGTTTATTTCTTCAGACTCGGCACCGAGACAGAGCAAAAGACCGGCAAGATGCTTCTTGTCAGGTAGACAGCCGCAACAATCGCAGGATTATCAGATTCGAATGACGATCGGGCCGCCGATACCTGCGGATGGCGGCTGCCGACCGAAAGCGGATCGATTTCTCTTATCGGCGCAGGGGGAGCATTTCCGATCGGTTTTTCAGCGGCGGGGAGAAGAAATGGCAATAGCTCAACGCCGCATTCCCCTTGAAATATTGCACCAGCCGGGTGATATCGGAACCCTTGAATTCGCAATTGCCGTTGACGTCGCCGGCGACATACAGGTAATCTCCTATTGAATCGAGATAGCAGCTGTCGGGCGGCGGCGGCCCGATACCTTTGAAAAAGCGGACGCCGTAAGTGACATCCGCGCCAAGCCGCTGGCCATCGCCGTTGATATCGCCCACCGTGTATTCGCAGCCGGCAGCGGTGGAGATTCCGGCGGCGATATCCAGTACCTGCAACGAGAAAACCGCCGCCGAATCGGCGCCGGCGATTCCCCGGAGAACGATCAGGTCGCTGGTATCGAGAACACCGTCGCCGTTGTCGAACCAGTCATCGCAAAAATACAGCGAGCCGTAATCCGGATAAACCTGCTGCCAGTATGAGCCATGGACGAAAATTATGGGGTCGACTTCCGGATCGATGCCGAAATAATCGAGATAAAGGGTGTCGCCGGTGATTCGACTTCCTTTAACCATGGGAGAAACATCGATCACCATCGCGGTTGCGGCATCATGAGTGGCCGTGTCGGCCAAGGTGAGGGTGTCGCCTATACTTAACTTGGCGTCGCCGTTGTCGGTCCAGGCCTGAATGGTCTTGAAGCCGCCGAAAGCCGGATAAAGTCCCAGCCAAAGCGAACCGAGCGGATCGGAGTTCCGCAGGCCGCCCAAGGGGACGAAATTATCGACATTGACGAATTTGCCCGGGTTGGTTGCGTCATCGAGCGTCCGCTTGAGCGGCCCCTCGGCGACTATCTGTAAGATAGAGGCGCCGTCGAAAAGGCCGCTGCCGCCGGCGAATTTCGCCTGGTTGATATCATAAACCACAGCCTCGATTTTCGTGCCGTAATTTCCCGGCCCCTGCTTGGTGTCATGGGCTATATAAAACACGAAGTTGCCGTTGTATAACCTGACGATTCCCAGCACTGGGACTGAATGAACCATGCTTTTGCCGTTGGCCGTAATCGCCACATCGATCTCGACGACGTTTCTATCGGTCAAGAGATCCCTCAGTTGGGAAAGGCCTGAAATCAATTCGGTTCCGATCGGCAGCCGACGTTCCTGCATCGCCTGCCGCTTGTTGGCTACCCAGTTCGGCGATCCGGAATTCGGCACGAAACCCACGATTTCTTTCATCTCGGCGATCGACAAATCGGCCTCATCGATACCCAACGAATGCCTGAGATTGAGATAAAGGTTGCTGTTGGAAACGGCCGCCGGAACGCTTTCGAACCTGCCGCAATCCTGATTGGGGAAACCCGGAATCACGACGATCGTGGTATCAAATGACCTGTCGCCGATCAAAGGCGCCGCGGGTTGGGGCGCCAGGAACGTCGTGTCGCCGTAACCCCGGCAGAAAAGCACGGTATCGGAATAAACGGAAGCTTGGCGGGAAAGCGGCGGCATCGAGGTCAATACGGTGTCGGAAAGTCTGAATCCATAGAGTATAGAAGTTACGTCGATCCCAATCGAACCGGCTATGGGGAAAGTCAAAGTCAGCGTCTGCTCGACGTTCGGGCCGTTCAGGCTCGGCAACGGCATATTCACGATTTGCCAATTATCGTTTACGTTCAGATTGAAATACAGGATTTTCGGTGCGCCCATATAGGTAAAGTCGAGCCGACCGCGATCGGAGTTGACGATGGTGTTCGATTCAAGGATGTAATCCAGTTGGGCGAAGCGCAAACCTGGCTGCGAAACGTCCGTCGAGATACGGGGAGCGATCGCGAATCTGCCGTTGACATAAACGCCCACGCCCCGGATAAAGCTGTATGTCTGGCCGACATTGATCGTCGGTGCGTTCGGGCCCTGATAATAGACATCGTTGGTCACCACACAGGAATCGCCCGAGCCGTCATTGGCGTAAAAATCGCTGAAATCGGCCGCCGAGGTTACGGTGACGTTGTTGATTTGGATATACATACCCTCGTAAGGTTCGGCGGTCGCCACGCAACTGTCCGTGCCCAGTTGGGCGCAAGTGACGATCTTGGGCGGCGGCAGGGAATTGCCCGAGGAGTTGCGCCGTTGGCCGAATATCGTGCCTATTTCGGTCTGCCCCTCGAACTCGCTGGCGATCCCCGAAATAGTCACGTTGTCCCCTAGGCTGACGGTGTCGAAAGCGTTATAGATAAAAATGCCCGACCAAAGGGAATCCGCATCTTGGATAAAAAAGGAATTGCGCCTGGTGGACCGCTCGTAGCGGCCGACAACGGTGCCGGTAACCGCTATAAATCGTTCCCCCATGGAATTCACGAAACAATCGGGTGGGTATCCGGGATCGGTGCTGTATTGCACCGAATAGATCGGCACGGTGTCCGGATAGGGACCTGCCGGCCCATGCAGAGAAATATCGTCTATATAAACCGTATGAACTCCCGATGTAACCTGATACATTCTTATCTGAAGTTCGAGGGTTTTGGCCCCTGTGGGGGCGGTGCTGTTATAGACGTACAATTTCCAACCGGCCGTATCGATCGAATAAGTGGTCGGCCCGTTGAAACCGTTATCGTAAGAAAACCACATTCTTATTCGGCTGCTCGGATCGTAGTCGTAAATCCATAGGCTGCAGGTGTAAACCGAATCGCCGTAGACCGGCAGAAGGCGGTGGGCGAAATCCTGCCGCGATGATACGCCCCAATTCAGCTTTACCGCGTAGCTGCCGCCATGAACCGTAACGTTTTCCTGCATGCTGGTGAAATTGGTGGTGACGTTTCGCCAGTAATCGGGGGGACCGCCCGGGCCATTGATCGCCCAAGATTCGAAACTGTTGTTTTGCAGAAGCTGAACCGCCTGGACCGATTGTATCAACAATGCGGACAGGCCGAGTCCGATTGTCAGCAGGCGTTTTATTGACATCTTCTCCTCCCCGAAAGATATGCAAGTTTCCTTCGTCGGTGATAAAGAATTTTTATTTTTCAACTGACGAAGCCGTCAAAGAAAAGGGTTGAGCATCCGCCGATTTAATCAATCGCTCGGCGGGTATCACAATGATAGGTTAAGCAAAGATAAAAGGAGTGTCAAGGCGATTCTAATCGCAGGGCCGATAAAGCCGCAGGAATTATCGATAATAAAAATGCGGCCCGCGAAAGTGCTAATCGAAAGGATTGCGGATCACGGGCTGCAAAGCCGGAACCAATTTGAACAGCCGCCCTTCGCCGGCGCGCAGCTCGGTAGCGAATCGGATACGGCCTTCGCGGACGGCCGTGTATGTTGTTTCGGGAAAGCCGACCCAATTATCCGCCGAGGTCCCTTTGGCGATATCGATTATCAATGCGTAATCGGAGCCTACCGCTTCCGGTTTCAGGTGCACGAACGCCCGTATCGGCGGCGCCTCGGCGGTGTCGCTTAACCCCCGCGAACAGGCCCGGTTCACCAGCATGAAATGATTATCGCCGCTTTCATCGCGGAACTCTCCGACATGGAACCAGCCGAGATCGGGATTGGGACCGTTTCCGATATTGGATGCCGAAATCGAGTCGATCAGACCTTCCGCCGGCGGATTGAAGCCGAAAGCGGGGTTGTAGGCATACGCCCGCTTCCAATCAAGCGACAGATAAATCGAGTCGATCGCTTTGATATAAGGGACGATATCGTTCTTCATTTTGAAATAAAGATCGGTGGGCACAAGCCGGCCTTCAGGGGTCTGCATCCGGAAACCGGGGAATTGCCCGTCCCCGCCGTTGGGGTCGTATTTCCAGTAAACCAAGCCTTGCGTTCCATAGCAGAGACAGATATTGGTCATGCACCAGAGCTCGCTTTGGGTGGGCTTGCGCCAAGCGCAATCGAGGTCAGGTGAATGGGCATCCGCCCCCCGATCACAATTGATATCCCAGAAAGCCTGCGGCGTCATCCACAACCTGCGCCCAGTAAGGTCGGCCTTGATACGAACCTCATAGAGTCGATACGCCATAAATTGCAACCGATTCTGGTATTTATGGTAGGCAACATTTTCAAGCTCCGGATCGAAGCCGGTGCGGTAATCCAGCGGCCCCAGAGGATAATAATCCAGATCGATATAATCGGCGCCGGACCAATACAGATAACTCCCCGCCGTCGAGACGTTGCTCATGATAGTGTGGTGCCGCCAGGCGGCATTGACTGCCCTGATCAACGAATCGATCTTGCCGAAAGGCTGATAATTGCTCCAGACCGGTTCATCGCGCAGGTAAAAGGCATGAATCCCATCGCGGCCCGGGCCGTTGCATTGGTTCAGGAAAGCGTTCATGCCGCTTAAAATTTCCGGATCGTTCGCCATTAGCCTTTCCCCCCAGATTTCAGACAACTCGACCCAATCGACAGTGACCGTGCGCTTGCCGGCAGTGTATAAACGCAGATTAAAACCCACCGCGCCGCCGTTTGGCTCGTTATAGGGCAAAACCAGATAATCGGGATTATTCGCGGCGTTGAGGTAACGCACCGTCTCGGGAATGGTGAATGAAAAGATCACTGTCTTGAAGGAATCGGCCGAATTGAAAGAATCGACCGTGATCGCGCCGATATCCAGCACCGTCCAGTGGGGATTTCCCGCCGCCGGCATCATGGCGGCCCAACAGGGCGCCGGCCAACCCTCGAGCTGCGCCACCGTATCCAGCGGATTGTCCAACTTGTCGATCTTCAGGCGAATCGCCAAACGCCAAATAATTGCCCCATCCTGAAGAAATCCGTGATAACCGCCGGTTGAGGCTTCGTAACCTTCATAATTTCTGTCGATTTCGGCGCATGGTCTCAAATAGGGATCCCCAGCTCGCGGCGGATAATGCTTGGTGTTCAGTCCCACAAGAGTGTCGGCAGACGTGGAGATCCAGGCATCGGGAGTGAATACAGCCCCGGCGCCCAAGCTGAAAAACGAATCCTCCGGACTCCGATTGCTTGTCCCCACCTCGAGTCTCGTGTAATGAGCATACGACATCCGTTCAGGAGTGTAGGCGTTCAGGACAAGGCTTCCGGCTATTAATTGGATACCGTGATCACGCATCCTCGCCAGAGTTTGTTGGGTCTGAATATGCTCCTTAATCAGGTTGAACCCCAAATCCTGACGCAGGCAGACAAGCGAACTGTCGCCGAAATCGCGCAACATATCCGCTCCCAGCGGCAACTCGTGGGGCGGCACGGCTATCACCTCCCGGACAAGCAATGACAGCAAAACCAAAATCAGTCGATAACGCTTTCTCATTCCCTTTTCTTTTCCGATCGACGCCAATACGGCCGGAATTCTTCGGTTTCGTTTTCAATCCGGATACGGCTGGATGAAACCGTTTTTCAATCCGGCCCTGTCGAAAGCCTCCAAAACCCGGTCATATTCGTCGGGCCTTATCCGCCTCGCCAGCGGCGATTGCTTGTCCTGCCCAACTTTATTGCAGGCCTTATGCGCCGGGAAATACTGGCTCATCACTGCCACATAGGTTTCCGGCGAAATCTCGCGCGCTATGAATTCGAAAATCTCCGAAGAGCCGGCGATATTTTCCGGAAGCACCAAGTGCCTGATAAGGAGCCCGCGGGCGGCCACCCCCTTTTTTATTTGCAGGGTGCCGACTTGGCGATACATCTCCTTGATTACCGCCCGGTTGATCTCCGGATAGTCGGCTGCGCCGGAAAATCGCCGCGCATGATCGGAATCGTTGTATCTCATATCCGGCATGTAGATATCGATGATGCCTTCGAGCAATTTGAGCGACTCGATTGAATCATAGCCGGAGGAGTTGTAAACCAGCGGAATCCGCAGGCCGCCTTCATAGGCGATCAGCAAAGCCTCCATGAGCGACGGGACATAGTGCGATGGGGTCACGAAATTTATGTTATGGGCGCCGCGCTTCTGTAAATCGATCATCATGGCCGCGGTTTCCGCCGCCGAATATATTTCCCCGGTCCGAAACTGACTGATCGGGTAATTTTGGCAATAGACACACGACAGATTGCAGCCGGAGAGAAATATAGTTCCCGATCCGCCGCTTCCCGAGATCGGCGGTTCCTCGCCATGGTGCAAATTGGCCGAGGCTATTACCAATTCGGCGGGCATTCCGCAGATACCGGTCTCTCCGGAGCGCCGGTTTACCTGACAGTTCCGCGGGCAGACCCGGCATTCGGTCAACATCTCTACCGCCGCCGGCAGGCGGTCCCGCAATTTTTTGATCTTCGATTCGATCGAAACCTCGGACATAGATCGGTCGGCTTTTTCCGGTTGGGAATATCTGTATTTCATTTTTCGTCCGGGACTTGCAGGTTGCGGTCGGCAAGAATTCTTTCAAGCCTGATCGGGCAGGTGGCCGCAGTCTTTACCCCGCGCAAACAAAAGAATCTGCGGCGACCGGCCGGCTGGGGTTGATCGGTATCGAATTCGACGAATGCCCCATAATTGCAGCCGCGGCAGGGGGCACAACTGTCCTCGACGATGACTCCGGTGGAGGCTCCCACCACCGCCTGCGATAAAGTTATTATTTTATTACCGGTATTCTCGTTGTCGGAACCGGTTCGGTCCGACGATTCCATTTCGATTTCGCTTGGCCTGATCAATATCAGGCGGCCCCGATCCGCTTTCAAGGTTGCCCTGAATTCGAGCGAGTCGCCAGCCATCGGGTTCCATCTCTTGATAAATTCGCCGCCAGTCCTGAGATATATTTTGTCATCGTAAAGGACATAGCCGATATAACCGCGGTCGAAGCCGATTAGAAAGCCGCTGGCCCTCGCCCCGAAACCAACTCCCCGTCTTTTCATATATAGCAATGGAAAAACAGAGGAGATTTTTCCCGAAAAACTGATTTTTCTGTCGAGGTTCAGCGACAGCCAGAGGCGATAATCATCCAATTTGCGCCAGAATTCCACCAACTCGTTTTCACCGATGATCGCCTCGGGTTTTCGCCATATCTTGTCTTCGTCATAGTGCCTGCAGGTAAAACAGTCTTTGCCCACATGTTTGAATCCCCGGGGACAGCGGAAATCCTTGGCATAAATCCTGCATTTCCAGACAAATTGCAGGCAGCCCTCGTCAAGGCAACGCTTTTCCTTGATAACATGATAGGGGGAAACCTGATAGTCGAAGCGGCGATGCCGGGGATGACGACAGATGAAAATACCCGGCATTTTGTACATATTTTTGATTATTGTTTGCATGCTATTTCAAATTCGCTTAAATTTTCCTCAATATCGTTTTCGGCAAGGACAAAATCAAATGAACTTTTTGGGTGGTGCAGGGCGGCGATATAAAGTGGACAGGCAACTCCTTACGCCTCAACAGAAGACAATAATCTAAAGAATGATGGGAAACAGGCACGCTGTTTGCATTAAAGGATTTCGAGATAATATGCTTAAATTACGATTCTTGGCGATCATCCTGATTTTTCTGGCGCTTCAGACAAAGCCCGGTCTTGCCGACTGGCAATTCCAAGTGATTTCGCGTATCCCCACTCCGGGAATGGCTCAAGCCGTTGAAGTCGGCGGCAATTATGCCTTCGTCGCCGATTGGAACGCCGGCCTGACAATTTTCAATGTTTCATATCCCAATTCCCCTTTCCCGGTCGGTTCATTCAACCATGGTGGTTTTGTCAACGCGGTGCGGCTTCACGGGAACTTGGCGTTCCTTGCCCGCTGGAATAACGGCGTAACCATCCTCAATGTGAGTAATCCGGCCCAGCCGGAATCGATAGGGGCATTCGACACGCCGGGGGTCGCTGTCGATATAGCCATATCAGGCACCCTGTTATTCGTGGCCGATCTGTATAACGGTCTGGTGATACTCGATATCGCCAATCCCGTCAACCCAACACAAGTGGGACATATTCCGGCGCGGAATTATTTTTACTCGGTTGCGGTGCTCGATACGGTCATTTATATCGCCGATCAAGGTTTCGGTTTGCTGACCTATACTTTGGGCGACACAGCCCATCCGGTGGAGAGAAATGCCCGCCGTCTGGCGGTTGGAGCATCGGCGATCGCCATACGGGACGGTTTTCTTTATCTTTCTGGCGGCGGCAGCGGCCTGATAGTTTTCGATCTGGATAACCCTCTGGCGCCGGACAGCTTGACCAGAATCGACACGCCGGGGTTTCTGAATCAGGTCTGTCTTGCCGATACGTTTGCTTTTCTGGCCGACGAGACCGCCGGAATTTTCGCCTATTCTTTGAGTTCTCCGGCGCTTCCCCGTAGTCTCGGCTTTTTCGACAGCCCGGGAACAGCCCGCGGTTGCGCCGCTTATGGGTATTACGTTTTGCTTGCCGATGGTGATACGCTTTTCGTTCTGTTGCCCGAATATCCGAACGCGATCGAAAGAGCCGACGATCATCTTCCCGGCTCGTTTTCCCTGGCGGCGTTTCCCAATCCGTTTAACGGAAACGTTAGTATCGATTTCGGACTGCCTTGCGACGGTCATATCGAGCTTAGCATATTCGATATTGCCGGCCGAAAGGTGAGTGGACTTATATCGGGGAACTACCGGGCCGGCGATTATCGGGTGAGCTGGGGGGCTGATGGTCTTTGTTCGGGAGTCTATTATGCTGTCCTTACCGGCGGCGGCTCAAGGTCGGCGGTCAGGCTCACGCTATTGAAATGATCTCTTCTCCGATTATTCCTCTTTGTCCCGTAGCAGCAAGATGATTATCAGGGCGGCCGCTCCCACTATCAGAAATATCAGATAGCGCGAAATGTTGTTTTTGGTGATCATGAAATAAATCGAGGCGGCGGTTAGCGCCACGCCTTCGACTACCAGCGTGGCCATGATTTTGTTTTTCAGCTTGGCCGATTCGGTGGCATAGCCGAAACCGATCGACAGCAACACAAAGAATACGCCGACAAGGCGCAAGTCGAAAATCACGTTCGAATCGTAAATCAGGCTGGTTAGGGCGGCCAGCAGAATCGCCGCCAGAAAGGCACCGCCCAAGGCGGCCACCAGCTTCATAGGTAGAAATACACCCGCCAGCGGCCTTGACTTCGGTAGAGATAAACCATCGAATACTCCATCTTGCC
>Ga0129299_1000065_pt1 | contig 52306 bp, 38 predicted proteins | sample ConPoolayeCmetaG_FD_94477 | JGI IMG/M metagenome (GOLD analysis project Ga0129299, IMG submission 94477) | Hot spring microbial mat communities from California, USA to study Microbial Dark Matter (Phase II) - Cone Pool mat layer C metaG ...
GAGTTTGAGGCCCACGTGATAGCGTATTACCTCAGATACCAGGAGTATCGAATAGAGCATCCGGGTACGGGTGATTTGGAAGATGCCCCGTGCGACTGCACCATAGAGCGCTGCAAGGATCATATTTACACCGAGTACAAGCAGCGCCTGAAAGGGAGGAATAAGCGCTGAAAAAAAGAGCAGTCCCCTTCGAGCGACGACATGGGCGTATTACAGAAGTTCATACTGCCTTTTTCTCAGGGACAAGGATGCCGTTTTATCCTTTGTCTGCTTTTTGGGGTTGCTGGTGTTGGTCACGCCCAGCGGTCTTTGGTGTTGAGCGGCCAGGTGGTGGATTCGGCGTCGGGCGCTCCCTTGGCCATGGCGTCGGTTGTGGTTGCCGATTCGAGCGGTTTGAGCATTGTGCACTTCACGCAGTGCGATGCCTCCGGGTTTTTCCGCGTCGAGGTGGACGCTGCAGAGGATTGCATTTGGCTGCATGCGCGGTACATGGGATATACCCGCAAGGCTCAATGGGTGTGCGAGAGCCGATCGGGGATTAGATTTGCCCTGGTCCGCGATTCTACCGTGCTCCGCGAGGTGGTGATCAGCGACCGCAAACAGGCCATACGCACCGAAGGCGATACCATTTCCTTCTGGCTGCCCAGGTTCAGAGATTCTACCGAGTACAACGTAGAGGACGTCCTCCGCAAACTTCCGGGTATCGAGGTAGAGTCCAACGGGACGGTCAAGTTCCGGGGTAAACCCGTAGAGCGGGTTCTGATAGACGGCTCGGACCTCTTCGGCCGGCAATATCCGATAGCCACGCGCAACATCCGAGCGGACTACATTGAGCAAGTAGATGTCATACAAAATTGGCAGCCCAATCCGAGCTTGTCGCAGCTCAACATGTCCGAGTCGGTAGCGCTCGACCTACGGGTAAGCGAGGCAAAGAAAAACATCCTCGTAGGCACGCTCAACGCCGGCGGTACCTTGGGAGCCGGAGTGCGAGGCGGTGCAAGCACCAACGTATTTTGGATTCGGCCTCATGTCAAGACCGTCCTGTTGGCCGACGGCGGCAATATCCCGCGCAATATAGGCCCCGGCGAGATGGATGCCATATACGATGCAGCATTCGTTCATAAGGATTTGCGCGCGCCACTATCCACCATGCCCGATCGTATCCAGATGCTGCGATTGAACAATCCAGGAGTAGATAGGCATCTGCTGGACAACAGTGTTGGCGCATTTGCAACCTTGCGCACCGATGTCCCCCTGGGCAAGCATTGGCGTTTGCAGGGCAACGCAACGGGCGCCATTACGCGCGACCGCCAATGGGCCGACGACTCTCAACGATTTTTGTTTGGAGAATCGGTTTACGGCATTCAAAACTACGCCGACAATCGGTTCGGCTCCTCGCAAGTCGTTGCCGACGTAGGGCTTAAGCGCTATACCGACGCCAACAAGGCTTTTTTTGAAAGCTTTGCTTCCGCCGATGTCCGATGGCTTCAGGGCACACAATACCTCCAACAAACCGTCCAGGGCGACCGCCGGGTCAGCATCAACCGGATGGCGGGTAGAAACTACACGCTGCAGACCGGCGCAGCCTACACCTACAGGCATAATAGCAACCATGCGCTCAGGGCACAGGCACGCTTTCAGGCCCTTGCGCAACCGCAACAGGCCGCTTTTACCAACCGCGACTTTGCTGACGTGTTCGACGAACTCAACGGTCGATACCGCCTCCACCAACGCGTCTACACCCAAAGCACCGATGCCACGGCGGGCCTGCTGTGGGTCGCCCGATGGGGAAAATACCTGATGTCCGAAACAGAGCTGCATTACCACGCCGGCAGTGCCCGCACCGACACCGAACTGCAGCGCGCCGACGAAAGCCCCATCCAGAGCGGCTTGTTCGAGCCGGACACGGTGCGCCTGGAAGGCCCAATACTCCGCTCGGCATGGCGATACGAACGCCTCTATCACAGTTCCAGACTCCTCTACGAAATCTCCGCTCCTAAAGTCAGGGAGAAAGATCGGGAGACGCAGCCCGTCTTACAGCGGCTCGAGTGGAGCTGGCGGCGCGAGTTCGAGCACATCGCATGGACGATAGGTTTTCAAAGCGACCGGCGCATCGCCTCGGCGGCCGAGCAACTGCGCACGGCTTATCTCCCCACGCCCTTTACTATAATGGCGCAGCCGGAAGGCAGGAGTACACCCATTACCGGCAACAGCCTGTTCACGAGAATTGGACCTCCGGTTCGCGGCCTGCTGTTCGACTGGCGATGGAGCGCCCGCTGGGGTTTTGGCCGAAACCTCTGGCTGGACGACGCCAACTTTCTGAACTCCATCGTGATCCACCTGCCTTACTTTGCGCGTGGAGCACAATTCTTTCAAAGCAGGATTTATGCCAAGCGGTTTTTTCTGCGACAAAAAACGTGGCTGACATTCGACGGCGGCTACGGCCAATCGCGCAACTTTTACCGACTGCAGCAACAGCAAGCGCGCATCGACAACCGCCAATTCGACCTGAGCACGTCTCTTGTCCTCGTCTTAAGCGAGCACTTGGGGATAAAGTTCAACGGTTTGCTTAACTACCAGGTATCCGACCTATCCGTATCGGATGCGCGCCAAGAGGTGCTTACATGGCAAGGCAACTACGGATTGGTCTGGCAGGTCAAGGGCTGGAATGTAACCCTAAGCGTCGCACACATGGCCGGAAAAAGCGGCGAATTGGCCATACAAGGGCCGTTCAGCTCTCGGCTCGAGGCCGTCAAAACGCTAAAATTCAATAAGAAATCGAGCTACTTTCGGGCGGCTGTTTACAACCTGCTCAACGCGCGATACTATCAGAACCTCACCGTATCGCCCTACTGGATATTCGAGCAGCGCGTAGAGGCGCTTCCCTTCTTCCTCTTCGTGCGCATGGACCTGCCCATATGAGCGAGCGGCGGCCGCAGTGCTCTCCGCTTTTAGCCGTGCCTCGTTCAGGGCTTTTTCTGCATACCCACTGCATCAAAGGACTCCAAGCCTGCAGAAGCTACTTCTACCTCCTTGCTCTTGGGCAAAAACACAACGCAGTTGATCGTCTCGCGTATGCTTTACGAGGCGCTGCATGTTAGGCGCCGATACGGTCAGGAGGTTAACCGTTACTTCGCCTCTCAAGTCGCAGCGGCCGGCTTTGGCCGAGCGCCGGTCAAAACGAGCCGGCATTCGAGTGAAGCAGTGGTTTTGCGATGAGTGAAGAGCGTATCGGCGCCGTTTACCGACCCGAAAACTATTCATCGGCAAGGAGAACACTTGGCAAATAGAACGCAAAACCCCGGGCTTCCACACCCGAATCAAGGGCTTGCAACGGAGAACCCTGTGTTTTTCCAAAAAGGTGGTTCTGCACGATACGCTTGTCGGACTTTTATTAACATCGTCCTTTTTACCTGTAAACTACTTTGATGCACCACCAGATTTTTCAGATCATCGGTGACAAGACCACCGATTAGAATTATACTTTTCTGGCCGATAGTATAATTTGCAAGGCCTAATTTGTAGTTTAGTATAGAAGGGGACGGTAGCACTACTTCTCGAGCGACTCGAAGTCATCCGGTGAGCAGGTAACATTCTTCCGCGCGTAGGCGTCCGTTTTCACAAATAGATATGGTGACCGTTTTCGCGCAGCCACTGCTCGCGTTGTTCGTAGTCGGGCATGTAGTGGGTCAAGGTGGCCCAGAAGCGGTCGGAGTGGTTGGGCTCTACCAAGTGCACCAGTTCGTGCAAGATGACGTAGTCTTGGACGTGGGCAGGGGCAAAGAGGAGGCGGGTAGAGAGGTTGATATTGCCGTCGCTGGAGCAGCTGCCCCAGTTGGTGGTGTTATACTTGAGGGCGATGCGGCGTATGGGGCGGTTGACCGTTTGGCGGTTGAGGCGATGCACGCGTTGTTCGACTTCTTCGCGGAAGTCGGCGGCGAGGATTCGGGAGAGCAGGGTTTGCACGGCTTTTGCGCGTTCCACGGGGGGCGCCTCCTCTCTCAGGCATAGGAGGATGGTGCCGCCTTGGAGGCGGGCGGTGTGCGTGCGGCGCTTGTCTTCGGTGATGCGCAGGGTGTACTGGCGCTCGCCTACGCGCAGCAGGTCGCCGTCGCGGTACTCGCGGATGCCGATGCGTTGGAAGGCCTTCGGGTATTTATCCATCATCTCTTCTGCCCACGCCTTCAGTTGGGACAGGTGCGCGGTAATTTCTTGCGGGCGGGTATTCCGAGGCAGGCGCAGCAGAAGGTTTCGCTGCGTGACGGAAAAGGAACAATTGCGGCGGGGCTCCAGGAACACCTTTACAGGGTACCGAGCGCTGCGAATTGAGAGGTGATACTCCAAGGTGATGCGTTTGCTCCTCATGTTAACGGCCTGCTAAAGCCCCTGCAAGGTCGGGCATTTAGCCGAAATTTGCCGCGGCGGTTCTGTTGGTATGGCTTTTTTAGTGTTTTACGTTACCCATCCGGACGAAAGTACGGCGCACCGCATCGCGCAGCAGATGGTCGAGCAGCGGTTGGCGGCCTGTGCCAATGTTTTCCCGATAACGAGCGTTTACCGCTGGCAAGGAGCGGTGCAAAACGAGGGGGAATGGGTGTCGGTGCTCAAAACCAGCTTGGAACGAGAGGGCGACTTGGAGCGCGCCCTTTGCGCTGCGCATCCTTATGAAGTACCTTGCTTGCTGCGCTACGAGGTGCGGGCAAACGAAGCTTACGAACGCTGGATTCGCGAAAGCACGACGGCCACACCGGAGTAGGCATTACTTGTTTTTTTCTTATTCATCAAACACCTGCTTATGCAAAAAGCTCTTTTCGCCCTGTGCTGCTGGGGCGCCCTATTGATGAGCAGCTCGGCTCTTGCCCAGGAAACGCCTGCCTTGAAGTGGTACAGCTGGGAAGAAGCCGTGGCGCTTCAGAAGAAGAAGCCCAAGAAAATCTTCGTAGACGTGTATACCTCCTGGTGCGGCTGGTGTAAGCGCATGGACAAGGTAACCTTTACCGATCCGGCGGTGGTCGAGTACCTCAACCGGCACTTTTACCCCGTTAAACTCGACGCGGAGCAACGAGGAGAGATTCGCTTTAACGACGAAGTTTTCACCTTTGTGGAGACGGGCAACGGCAAGGGTGTCCACACCTTGGCTTACGCCTTATTGGACGGGCGCATGGGCTACCCCTCCTTTGTTTACCTCAACGAGGGCTTCGAGCGCATCATGATTTCGCCGGGTTACAAGGAAGCTCCCGATCTGCTCAAGGAGCTGCGCTTTGCTGCGGAAGAGGCTTACAAGACGACCACGTGGGAGCTCTACCGCCAGGGTAAGCAGTAGAGGTTGCCGCGGCTCACACGAGAGTGATGATGGGGGCCTGTGGCTCGATGCAAAAGCCGAAAGGCCTGAGCGTTAGCCCTTCTCCGGCAGCCTCGCGCTCGAAGTCGGCCTCGTGCCCTGCCGCCACGGCGACCAACAGTCCGCCTGCCGTCTGCGGGTCGGCGAGAAGAGCGCGCAGGCGTTCGTCCGCTCCGGCCACGTGTTGTCCGTAGCTGTCCCAGTTGCGCTGGGTGGCCGCCGGTACGCAGCGGTTTTGTAGGTAAATGTCCAATACGGCTTCATCAAGCAGCGGGACCTGGTCGGCGTGCACGATGGCACCGACGCCCGCCGCTTGGCACATTTCTATGAGATGGCCCAATAGGCCGAAACCCGTGACGTCGGTCATGGCCTGCACGTAGGGCAATTGCCCAAAGCGCACACCTACTCGATTGAGTATTTTCATGTTCTCTACGGCAAGGGAGCCGTGTTCTGGGCGCAGCATGCCGTATTTCTGAGCAGTGGTCAGGATACCGACGCCGAGGGGCTTTGTCAGGTAAAGCCGAGCTCCCGGGGTGGCACCGCTGTTTCGCTTGAGGTGCTCGATGGGCACTCTGCCGCTGACGGCCAGCCCGAAAAGCGGCTCGGGGCTATCGACGCTGTGCCCGCCCGCCAGCGGGATGCCGGCGGCCGAGCATGCGCGCCGGGCGCCCAACACTACCTGCCCGGCTACCTCTACGGGGATGAAATTGACCGGCCAGCCCAATAGCGCAATGGCCATGAGCGGGGTAGCGCCCATGGCGTAGATGTCGTTAATCGCGTTCACTGCGGCAATGTAGCCGAAGTCCTCTGCGTCGTCCACAATAGGCATGAAGAAGTCGGTCGTGCTGACCAGCGCGGTGCCGTCGCCCCAGTCGTATGCGGCGGCATCGTCGCGCGTTTCGTGCCCTACCAATAGCCGCGGGAAAGGAGGAGCAGAGGGTTCTATGCTCGCCTCTAAGATGCGCTCCAGCGCCTCGGGAGCGATCTTGCACCCGCAACCGGCGCCGTGGGAGAACTGGGTCAGCTTGATGTCGGTAGAGGAGGTCATGGCCTAAAACTGAAAAGTCATGCTCAAGCTGGGCAAGACGGGCAGCTGGTTGACGCGCCGATAGCGAACGCGGTCGAAGTAGAAGATGTTCGGCCGGTTATACACGTTGGTAGCCGAGGCGATGATTTCGGCCTTGGCGTACTTGGAAAAGGCGATGGTTCGCTTCACCGACAGGTCTAAACGGTGGTAATAGGGTAGCCGGCCGCCGTTGCGCACGTTAGAGTAAAGGATGCCCAGGGTTCCGTTTTCGGTGAGCACATCGGTACCGATGCCTCTGCTGAAGTCGAAGACCGTGTAAAAGCCTTGCGTCTGGGTGAAGGGGAAGCCGGAGCCTAAATTCCATCGAGCACCCAGTTCCCATTGCTTTTTGGCTCCAAGTTGATACGTGGTCACCACGTTGAGGTTGTGCCGGCGGTCGAAGATGGGCGGGTATTGCTGTTGGCCGTCAAAGCGGGTGACGAAGGCGTAAGAGTAGGCTCCCCACACGTAGAAGCGCTTGGCCTCCCATTTGCCCGAGAAATCGATGCCGTAGGCCTCCCCGGTTTCGGTGATGTAGTTAGGCTCTTGAGGCAAGGTCTTGAAGCGGTTGAGGGCCAACAATTGGGTAAAGTCCTTGTAGTAGCCCTCCACGTTGAGCTCTATGTTGTCGGTCAGGTCTACCTCGAAACCGGCCACCCCGTGTACGGATTTTTGAAGGCGGTGGTCGATGCGCTCGGTCGTGGAGCCGGGTTTGTATACCGTCTCTTCGGGGCCGGAGAGGAAGCCCACAAAGAGGTTCACCACGTCGCGTTCGTTGACGGTGGACAGAAGGTTTTGCGAGTACCAGCCTCCGGCGGCTTTTAGGCGAAAGTTGGGCGTGAGGTTGTACTTCAGACCCAGGCGCGGCTCGGGCGAAATATCGTTGAGCGAGAGGTAGTATTGAAAGCGGAAGCCGGGCTCCAGCACCAGTGGGCCGGCCTTGTATTTCCAGCGAAGAAAAAAGGACAGCTCGGTGGTGTTTTCGATTTGCTCAATTTTGAGGCCGCGGAAGTTTTCAAAGGTAAACTCCGTTCGGAAGCCGTTGAGTTCGAGGCCGTAGCGAAACTCGCTGTTTCGTTCGAAGTGGGTGAAGTTCAGGCCTGCGAAGAAGCCGTTGATGCCGCTGGTGCGCGGCTTGCGGTCGGCTTCCTGGATGCGAGAGTCATAGGCCGAATAGGTCAACACGCCATTGATGACGGTGTTGGAATTGGCCGGGATGAGCGTGAAGTCCATGCCGCCGCCCGAGCTTTCCCAGCTGAAGTCGGCAATGTCGAAGCGCACGCCGTCGTCGTACTGAAAGCCGAAGAAGTTGACCTTGCTACCGCTGCCGGTCATGAGCGACAACTTGCCGTACAGGTCGGAATAGTTGAACGGGATGCCGTCGCCGTCGTTGACGTAAGGGTATAGTTGCTTGCCTACGCGGTCGATCAGGGCCTGCTTGCCTGCCACGACGAAGGAGACGCTGCTGCCGCCCTCTTCGCGCAGGGGAATGATGGGCCCTTCCAGGATGGCTCGGGCCTGGAAGGGGCTGGCCGATACCAAGCCCGAAAGGCGCTTGCGGTTGCCCTCGCGCGTCTTCACATCTACGATGGCCGAAATGCGCCCGCCGTGTTCGGCATTGAAGCCGCCGGTGAGCACATCTACGTTGCGGATGAGTTCGGTTTCAAACACCGAGAAAAAGCCGATGCTGTGAAAAGGGTTGTAGATGGTCATCCCATCCAAGAGGATGCGGTTTTGCACCGGCGAGCCTCCGCGGATGTACAGCTGGCCACCTTGGTCGCCGGTGAAGATGACCCCTGGAAGCACCGTCAAATACTGCGCGATATCGGCCTGCCCTCCGGTGGAAGGGAGCGAGCGTATCTGTTTAGGCGTCACGGATATCTTGGAGACTTGAATCTCCGAGCGCGCCTGCTCTCTTTTGCCGCTGATGACGATTTCCTCCAAGCTCTGGCCGCTCTCCTGCAGCACGATGTTCTTGTACACCACCTCACCGGCCTTCAAAACGACCTCTTGCGTGTAGTCTTCGTAACCCACGTAGCTCACCCTGAGGCGATAGGTGCCGGGCTGCACGTCCGCTATGGAGAAAAAGCCGTTGATGTCGGTGGCTGCCCCGCGCTGTTCAGGCCCTTCTATTTGCACCGTAGCAAAGGCGAGCGGCTGGGCCGACTCCTTTTCAAAGACATTGCCGCGAAGAGTAGCGCGGTTGGCTTTTTGGGCGAATACCACACTCGATAGACCCAGCAAGAAAAACAGCAGGAAGGAATTTTTCATCGTAGAACGTCTTTGCAACAGGCAAAGGTAGCAACGTCGAGGGCTTTGCACGCCGTAGCCGACCAATGCGGTCTTTGCACCGCCAAAGACCCTACTTTTGCCGGCGTTTTTCAACGCCTGTTTATGAAAGGAGCGCTCACCATCTTGCTTCTGCTCGTTTCCAACGTCTTCATGACTTTTGCCTGGTACGGCCATTTGAAGTTTCAGCAGCTGGCTTTTTTCAAAAAAACCGGAGTGCTCGGTATGGTCATCGCCAGCTGGCTGATTGCCTTTTTAGAATATTGCTTCATGGTGCCGGCCAACCGAATCGGCTACGTGGGCAACGGCGGGCCGTTTTCGCTGTTGCACTTGAAAGTCATTCAAGAAATCGTCACGTTGGTGGTCTTCGTGGGCTTTTCGCTGTTTTTCTTCAAAAACGAAACGCTCAAGTGGAACCACTACGTAGGCTTTTTGCTGCTGGTGTTGGCAGTTTATTTCATCCGAAAGTAAGCCCACACGAGCGACTCGACCGCTCCGCCATTGACGGGAAAGGGACGGCATTGCCCCGCCCTCCTTTCCTCTCGGCTACCAACCGCCCCCCCTTAGGGTGCGGCGGCTTTTGGGCATCAATAGCCGAAGATTTCGCTCAAGGTCAACTGCTGCACAGGGCCTATGGCTCGGCGCAGGTAGTCCAAGTCTACGCGCTCTTGGTCGCCGACGACCAGCCAGCACAGCGGGCGTTGGGCGACGTATTGCCGGTGGAAGCGCGTCAAATCTTCCGGAGTGGCCTGCTCGAGGGTATGGTAAATGTCCTGGCGGAGATCGTGGTAAAAGCCACGGCGGCGGGTGGTGCGCCAGTTCCAGTAGATATCGGCACGGGTAATGCGGCCGGCGGCAATCTGGCGCAAGACACTTTGCCGCGCCTGCTCCATCTGAGGCAACGACACCGGCATGTCGGTCAGCAAGGCTTGGAAGGTCTCCACGGCTTCACGTAACTTGTCGGGCTGAGTACCTACGTAAGCCTGGAAATAGTGCGGCAAGCGCCGCTCGTCGGGATTGGCGTAGTAGGCGTAAGTGGCGTAGGCCAGAGCCTTGGACTCGCGCACTTCCTGGAAAACGATCGAAGACAGGCCGTAGCCGAAGTACTGGTTGTACCACTCCGACAAGGAGAAAGCCTCTAAATCAAAGGACGGCCGGCTTTTGGCTATGAGCATGAGTTCGACCTGTACCATAGGGAAGTGCACGAAGAACACTCGGTCGCGGCGCACGAGGCGCTCGCGGTAACGGCGCCCGGGCAAGGGCGGGTGTTGAGCATCGCCGGGAGAGAGGACGCTGCTCAGCCGTGCGGCCACCTGCCGATGGGGGAGCGGCCCGCAATAGAAGCGCTCGTGTCGAAATGTCGGCAGCCGGCGCAGCAGGTCGGTGAGCTCCTCGGCGCTCAGGGCTTGCAGCTCTTCGGCGCTCAGCCGGTCGGTGAAAGGCGAGAGCGCACCGTATCGGGCATAGTGGTACAGCGCCTTGGTCAGGATGGTGTGCTTGTCTTTTTTAGCATTCTCGCGCCGCAAAAGGATGTCGGCCTTGAGTTTTTCCAAAGCCTCGGGGTTGGGCTGCAGGTCTGCCAACAAGTGCTCGAGCAGCGCAGTGGCTTCGTCGAACGACTCCTGCAGTCCCGTCAGCGCCAGGTAGAAATGGTCGCCTCGGCAGGTAGCCGAGTAGCTGACGCCCAAGCGGTAAAAAGCCTGCTGGAGCTGCATCGGCGAGTAGCGGCTTGTGCCCAAGAAGGGTAGGTAGCCGGCAGCCGGGCTCAGGCGGCGCTCGGCACTTTTGCCCATCTCAAAGACGAGGTATAGGCGAAACAGCCGGCTATCGGGTTGGTGCACGCTGCGCAATCGCACGCCCGAAGCGAGGCGGGCGACGGGCAGGCTTTTTTTGAAATCCAAGAATACCGGCTTGATGTCGGTTGGCTTCCTCTGAAGAAATTCCCGGGCAAAGGCCGACAAGTCCGTGCGGTTGAGCTCGACCGGCGTGATAGGGGGCTTTTCCACCTTCATGACCGAAGGGTCTTCGCCGTGGTGTTTATAAACGGCAACGTAGTTGTTCGCGCGCAGGTATCGGCGGGCGAAGGCTACAATATCGGCCTTAGTGATTAGGTTCAGCGTATCCCAACGGTTCACCACTTCGGCCCAAGGCAGGCCCAAGATAAAAGCGGAAGTGAGGGCAGCTGCCCTGCCGGTGTTTTTTTCAAACTGCCTCATTTCAGACAGCCGCAGGTCTTTGACGACTGCTTGAGGGAGCCACTCCTCAAATTCTCCTTCGCGCAGACGGTGGATTTGCTCCCACAGCAGGGCTTCTACATCCGATAGCGTCTGTCCCTCACGGGGTTTGCCAAAGAGCACCAGCGCGCCGTACTCTTCGTATACCCGCGGATAGGCGTAGGCTTCTAAAAGCCGCTGGGCCTGGATGAGGTTTAAATCGAACAGGCCGGCTTGATAGTTGTGCAGTATGCCGGCCACCACGGGCAACAGCAAGGCCTCCTCGGAGCGGGCACCGGCGAAACGCCAACCCAGCTCTACCCAAGCCGGCTCCTGGCCGTATACGTCGCGCTGTACCCGCTGCTGCAGCTCCGGTTGGGGCTCGGGTTGGAAAGGCGGCAGGGTGCGAGGCGCAAAGTGGCCGAAATAGCGCTCTGCCAGCGCCACCGCCTGCTGCGGATCAAAGTCGCCGCACAAGACGATGGCCATGTTGTTGGGCACGTAGTAACGGTCGAAAAAGCGGTATATGTGGGTCTGCGAAGGGTTTTTTAAGTCTTCTCCTCGCCCCAAGGTGGTGTGAGTTCCGTAAGGATGCGTCGGTGTGAGCGCCTCTTGCATGGCGCGCAGCGTCTTGCGGATATCGCGGTCTTGGCTAATGTTGTACTCCTCGAATACCGTTTCCAGCTCGGTGTGAAACAGGCGCAGCACCGGCCGCCGGAACCGTTCGCTCTCCAAGGCGAACCAGCGTTCCAGTTCGTTGGAGGGGATGTCGTTGACGTAAACCGTTTGCTCTACCCAAGTGTAAGCATTGGTCCCGCGCGCGCCCATGGCGCTGACCAACTTGTCGTACTCATTAGCCGCCGCATAGCGCGCGGCTTCAAACGACAGGCGGTCTATTTCGGCGTAAAGTGCCCGCTTTTTTTCGGGGTCGCTTTCGGCTCTATGCGCTTCGAACAGCTGCTCAATGCGGTCGAGCAAAGGCTTTTCTTTCTCCCAGTCGAGGCTACCCAGCCGGTCGGTGCCCTTGAACATCATGTGCTCGAAATAGTGTGCCAGGCCGGTAGCGTCATCGGGGTCGTGCTTCGAGCCGGCGCGAACGACTATCTCGGTGTATACTCTGGGCTCGTCGCGGTTGACCGACAAGAAAAGCCGCAGACCATTAGGGAGGGTATACTGTAAAACGCCGATAGGGTCGTTGGGTAGGGATACAAAACCGGGTGCTATTGCAGAGGGTGAAGTCATACGTATGTTTTGCTTTAAATTGGGGAGATAAAAAAGTAGGCGGCCTTTAACGGCCGAGTGTTATGTTGCGGTGTAGCAGACAATCGGAATGGGTTTTTGTTCGGAAAATACCGCAATTGGCCGGTAAAAGCTCAGGTACATGTCGAAAACGTCACCGACCGTTTGGCTTAGGGCTCATCTTGGCGCTGCGCTCTCTCGTTTTTTTGCAAAAAAGAAAAAGGGCGCTTCGGCGGATATTATTGCCCGGCAGACGCGTTGTTCCCTCGCCGTTTGTGGCACGTATGTTTTTTTGCCTGAGCGGCAAAGGTATGGTACTCTGAGTGACGTTGTACCGTATGTTTGTCTTCTTTAGGTACCGAACCGCTATGCGAGTGATTGTTCTTTTCGTGTGGTGTAGCGTGGCGACCCTCCTGTGGGGTCAGCATAAAGAGAAATGCGCCGCCTCCTTTTTGGCCCATCGGCAAGCGGAAGTGTTTACCCTATTGGTGCGCGATGTATCGGCTTTTGAACGCCGGCTGCCCGTAGTGGCGCCTTCGGCACACATAAGGCAACGATACACGCCGGCGGGCGTAGTGGTGCTGCAATGCGCAGCCGACACTTTTAAGGAGCGCATCTTGCCTATGCCCGAAGTGCTTTTTGCCGACATAGGGCCCGGCGAAGGATATGCGGAGCGCGCCGTTCCGGGGCACGACTTGTCGGTCAACGACATCCTCGCCGTGCTGACCGGGCAACCCGAACTGGACGGAAGCGGTACCACCGTGTCCATCAAGGAATGGCGCTTTGACTCTACGGACGTGGACCTGCGCGGCCGCGTCTTGCTCGGCGGCCGTTCGGCGCCTCAGACCACGGTGCACGCTACGCTGGTGGCTACGCTCGTCGCCGGTGCCGGCAATTCCGACCCTCAGGCGCGCGGGGTGGCGCGCGGCGCCTACGTGCTGTCGTCCTCCTTCCTCGGGCTGCTGCCCGACGAAGACTACGACACCTGGAACGTCGGGGTACAGACGCACGCCTACGGGACAGAAATCGAAAATTATTACAGCCCCTTGGCCCTCGCCTATGACGCTTCTGCGCAAAGACATCCGCAACTGCTCCACGTGTTCTCTGCCGGAAACGCCGGAGACCGGCAAGCGCCTTCCGGGCTTTATTCAGGCTTAAAAGGCTATGCCAACTTGACGGGTTCTTTTAAAATGGCCAAGAATGCCCTGGTCGTAGGAGCCACCGATGCCCAATATCGCGTGCAGCCGTTCAGCTCCAGGGGGCCGGCACACGATGGACGCGTAAAACCCGACCTGGTGGCCTATGGCCCTAACGGCAGCTCAGAAGCGGCGGCGTTAGTAGCCGGAGCGGCAGCCGTAGTGCGACAGTGCCTATGGGAACGGCACGGTCTTTGGCCCGGTTCCGACCTGGTGCGCGCCGTCCTGTTGGCGGCTTGCGACGACCTACCGCCCGACGGCCCCGATTTCAGTAGCGGATACGGCAGCCTCAGCCTCCGCCGAGCAGTAGCCGTAGCACAGAAAGGTGCGCTGTGGTGCGATACCCTTCTCTCCGGCCGGTCTGTAGAGTTTATCTTCGATGTACCTGTAGGCACCCATCGCCTGCGCGCGGCATTGTGTTGGAACGACCCGCCTGCCCCCCCTCAAGCCTCTACGGCGCTGGTGAACGACTTAGACCTCACCCTTGTCGCTCCCGACGGGGCGATATGGTCGCCTTGGGTGCTCAGCCACTACCCTCACCCCGACTCGCTCTACTCGCCTGCGCGACGCGGCATCGACACGCTCAACACGACCGAGCTGGTGGACTTGTCGGCGCCGCAGTCTGGAACCTATCGCCTGCGCGTATCGGCTCGGCAGACAAAGCCGGAGCCACAGGCCTTCGCTTTGGCCGTACACTCAGAACCCTCCCAGACATTTGAGTGGATAGATCCGGTCGCCGGCCGGCACGCTTTGCGCGCACAAACCTTCTACCTGCGATGGCACCAGACCTATACCGAAAAATACGGAGCGCTCAGCTGGCGCCGTTGGCCCGACGGTCCCTGGTCGTCTATAGCCGATAGTGTACGGCTTCTCGACGGCTATTGGCCGTGGACACTCCCCGACACGACAACTGCGGCTCAAGTGCGTATGCAAATCGGTGCCGACGAGTGGCTCTCCGAGGTCTTTCTCATCGCGCCTCCGCTTCGCGTAAAGGTAGAGGTCAACTGCCCCGACTCCGTACTGCTGAGCTGGCCGTCTATAGGCGCCCAGGCGCAATACCGCCTCTGGGGGCTCGGAACGCGCTACCTGGAGCCCTTGCTGTTGACGACCGACACCGCCGTAGTACTGCCCAAATCGCTCTTTTCGCAAAGCCATTTTGCCGTGTCGGGCCGAGTAAGCGGCGTAGAGACGCCCCCCGGCCCTGCGCCGCATTTGGCCCAGCAGGGAGCCGGCTGCTACTTGAATACTTTCCTGGCGTATTTAGACGAAAGCCGACCGGCCGTCATCTTGAGCCTAACGCTGGGCTCTCTCCACGGTATAAAAGCCGTTTTCATAGAAAAATGGCTCGAGGAGCAATGGCAAATCCTGCACACCCTGTCGCCTTACGCCCTCCACCAAGAAGTAGAGGACCCAAGCCCTGCCCAGGGAAAGAACACTTATCGAGCACGCTTACACGTCAACGACACTACCCTTAGCAGCGAGCCGGTGAACGTATACTATGCCGGCGCAAAAGGCGCCCTCGTCTATCCCAACCCGGCTGCCCCTGCCCAGAGGCTCACCGTATTGGTAAGCGCAGAGCACCTGCCGGCCCAATGGCAACTCTTCGACGCTTTGGGCCGATGGATGGCGACCATAGCCGTTGAGGAGACTCCCACTGAGATAGCCCTCCCTCATTTGCCGCCCGGCCACTACACTTGGGTGCTCGCAGCCCACGGTTCTTGGGTGGAGCGCGGAGTAATGGTCGTTAGACCCTATTAAACGTCGAGGCGGTCGGAAAACCCCCGGCCGCCTCACCGCAAAAGTCCGCTTCAGAGGGGGCTTTTTTAGTAAAGATAGTTCAGCGCCGTTTTATCGTTGGTGTTGAAGGGCCGGTTCACGCCGTTGCTGATGCAAGCCAACATCCAAGAGTTGGGATCTGGCCCCGTGGGTGTGCCCGGAATGTGCACCGCACCTACACCGCTCGTTTCCTGGCCCTCGTTGCCGCCTGTACCGCAGCTATAGGAGCGGTTCATGTAGTCGGTATGGCGGAAGCCGATGCAGTGCCCTATTTCGTGGGCAAATACCGTTGCCAGAGTGTTCACGTTCCAATTGCGATATTGGCGGTTGAACTGAATCTGCGGATACGGGTTGCCCCCACTGGGAAAGCCGGCCGAGGCAATGAAAGACCCGCCGTTGACAATTTGGATGACGATATTGCCTCCACTGGATACGCGCTGGAAGGTCAGCAACAGGTTCTCGGCATTATAGCGGCTGATGGCAATGTCGATGGCATTGCTGATATTAGTAGTGATAGAACCCGATGTGCTGATGGTAATGGTGCGCGGTAGTCCGGTCACCAAGTTGAACGTGCGGTACTGCTCTTCTTTGGCGATGATGAGATGGGGGCCGGCACCTATGTCGGCGTCCAGATCCTGCCGGCGCAGGAAAATGTCGCCTTCCACGATGTAGCCGTCTTCATAGGCATAGATACCTTCTGCATTAAAGCCCAGCCGCGCAACTTTGGCCTTGATGCTTTCGGGTACCTCAGGGAGTATACCGTCGGCGCTCTTATCGCGCACACAGGAAGGTATGGCCGTCGAGACGAGCACCACCAGAGCAAATAAAAGGGTACGTTTGAGCATGACACAGTGTTTTGTAGGTGTTGGAATAAAAAAAGCAGAGCCTTTGCCGAAGCGGACGCCCAAAAGTAGAAAATTGCCTTTCTTCCAAGGTATCCTGTTTTTTCCTCGGCCGATAGCGCCATCGATGACTTTTCAAATGGAGGCTACCTGCCCTCGCTTTTTTGCCTGTTTCGCCAGCAATAGCCGGAAGGCATAGCGCTTGCCCTTTCATATTTGAGGCAGACGGGCGCCGGCCTTTTTACTTCGGACATCTAAACACTTACTGCCATGCAAATTCACAACAAAGTATTCGTCGTCACCGGTGCCGGTAGCGGCATCGGCCGGCAATTGTCTTTACTGCTGTTAAAGAAAGAGGCTTTTGTCATCGGGGTCGATCTTCGCCGCAACTTGTTAGATCAGACGCAGCATTTGGCCGGGGCTGCGGGAGAGCGTTTTAATCCGGTAGCGCTGGACGTTTCGGACCTCGACGGTGTACAGGCGTTTGCGGCTGCCGCTCCTACCTGGCGAGGAGGCGTGGACGGCCTCGTTAACAATGCGGGTATTATCCAGCCTTTTTTAACCGTTGAGGAATTAAGCCTCGAAGTCGCTCGCCGCGTGATGGACGTCAACTTCTACGGCATGCTCTACTTAACGAAGGCATTTCTCCCGCACTTGCTCCAACGACCGGAAGCGCACATTGTCAATGTCTCCAGTATGGGCGGTTTCCTGCCTGTCCCCGGTCAAAGTGTCTACGGAGCCTCTAAGGCCGCCGTCAAGCTCCTGACGGAGGCGCTGTACGCCGAGCTGCTATACACCCGCGTGCGCGTTACGCTCGTCTTGCCGGGAGCTGTAGCCACCGCGATCACCGAGAACTCCGGCGTGGCGGTCCCGTCTGCTCCTTCCGGTCGCCGGTTCAAGGCCCTGCCTGCCGAGAAAGCGGCCGCCCTTATCGCGGAGGGCATAGAAAAGGACCGCTTTCGCGTCTTGGTAGGAAGCGACGCTACTTTTATGGATCGCCTCTACCGCTTGGCGCCGAAGTATGCCGTTCATCTCATTACAAGAAGGATGAAGGACCTGCTGGGCAAATAGCACGCAACCCCTTGAAGGGCGTAAGTCGTATACTGAAGTAGTCCTGACAAATAAACACAACCTCAGGTGGCTCTCGGGTTGCGCGGCAACTCTCCGCCGGGTCCTATTACGGGAAGGGAGAAAACTTAGCCGCCTTGCCGAAACCCGAAGCAAGGTTTGTGGGACTACGCCCGTCGCCCTTTTGCAGTGCGAGGGCGTGGTCCCTTTGGCCGTCATTACCGGGCGAGTTGCGGTGATGCGCGGCCTTCTGGCCCTTAGCGATGCGGTAGGGCTTTTGCCACATTTTTTTTGACAAAGCTCCCTCACTTAGGGCGAGTAAATTAAGTTTTTATGCATACCGGGCGACATTTCTGCAACAATGGACTATATTTGCCCAAACATCACTACACAAAATTTAAAACCGCTCTACTTATGAGTAAAATTCCACTCTGGCTTGTATTGCTGGTGTTCGTGGGTTACTCGGCTTGGGCTGTTCGTTTTTGGCATTGTTACGTCTGTAAATGCTGTGACGGAGAGGCCCCTCCTGCCGTAACGGTGAAGACCACCGGCGAACCTCTTTTTAGATGGATGGCGGCCACTCCGGAGGCCGACCCGAACTTTTCCGCCTGGAAGAAGGCTCTCCTTGCCCGTGGCGGACAGGGCGATACCCTGCTCATCACCGGCTGGCAGCGCCCCGGCGAAGCGGAAGGCATCGGACTGGCGCGCGCCGAAGCCATCAAGCAGCTCATGATGCCCGAGTTGCCCGCCGACCGTATTCGCACCGCCGCTAAGGTCGTTCAGGATGAATTGGCCGAGAGTGGGCCCGCCCTCCGCTCGGCAGATTACGACTGGATTAAGATGGTGCTCGCCATCGAAGAGGGGGCAATTATCGAGGCCGACCAGGACGTGATCTTTCTCTTCCCCTTCCGCTCCACCGAGTACGATAAGGACCCGAAGGTGGAGGAATACCTTAAGAAGCTGGTGGATAAGCACAAAAACACGACGGCTACTTTTCTCATCGTGGGCCATACCGATGACGTCGGCACCGACGAGTACAACCTCGAACTGGGCCGCGCCCGCGCGCAGTCTATTGCCAACGTACTCATCAAGCGCGGCATCGCTTCCAACCGCATCCGTGTAGAGTCGCGCGGCAAACGCGAACCTGTAGCCGACAACACTACCGAAGACGGGCGGCATCGAAACCGCCGTGTCGTCATCACCGTCAAACCATAATATTTTCTACCGTCAAAACAAACTCAACGCCATGCTTCTCTCATACCTCTTACTCAGTAGCTTCACCGAAAATCTGCCCGTAGCGCTTGCCTTGTGCATTGTCCCTTTCCTTTTGGGGTGGATTGCGGCTTACATCTACTACAAGGTCAGCAAATTACAAAGCGACAACGCTGAGTTGAACCTCAAAGTCGAAGAGCAAACCAATACGATTACCGACCTGCGCATGAACGTCGCCAAACTGGAGGCGGACGTGGAAACCCGCAACGCCGAATTGCGCAAGGCAAAAGACGCGCTCATCCTGTGCGAAAGCGAGCGCAATGCACTGCGCGAGCAGCTGGGCGAAACCCAAAAGGGTAAAAAAGCCGCACCGGCGTCCGCCGAAGCTCCGCAGCGCACCGTGCAATTCGCCGGCAAGCAGTACAAATGGGACGATCTGCAGATCATCGAGGGCATCGGACCGAAGATTGCCGAGCTGCTCCAAAATGCCGGTATCGAAACATGGCAGCAGCTCTCTATGACCTCTCCCTATCGCCTGCGGGAAATCCTCGACGCCGCCGGCCCGCAATATAACATCCACGACCCGGAAACTTGGCCTCGCCAGGCCGCCCTGGCTGCCGATGAAAAATGGGACGAGCTGAAAGCCCTCCAAGAGGAGCTCACCGGAGGACGGATGGCCTGATCGTCCTCTTCGGTGCTGCAAGGGCGAAAGGGTGGCGACGACTTAAAGATCAGCACGACTCGCCGACCGCGCGCGGCGGGTGAGGGCGCTCCTGAGAACGGGAGCGCCTCTTTTTTTCACAGCGCTGTTTGCTGCCCGGCTAAAACGCCTCGAAGAGCCATTCGGCCAGCAGTTGTCGGTTACGCGCTTTGATGAGGCGGCGCTGATCCCAAGCGTTGCGAATATTGCCCAGCTCGACGTAAACTGCCAGGGGGATGGTGGTTTCGCGCAGGGTTAGCAAGCCTCTTTCGCTGACGGTGCCCTTGTAGTACTTGTGTGCTCGGTAGCGGGAGTATTTAATTTGCATGACGCGCTGCATGTTGAGCGCCAGTGCCTTGCTGGCCTCACATCCCGGCCGGTAATAAAAGAAGACGTCGATCTCTTGGCTTTTTTGGCGAGAGTCTACGTGAATTTCGACCACCGTTTGCTTTTGGGCGCCCGCTTTTTGGTGCACCTCGGCCAGTTGGTTTACGAGCGCAATGCGCTGCATGAGGCGCTCCTTTTGGTTTTGAGGGATGGGCTGGTCTCCCCACACCACTTCATCTTTGTCGCAGGGCAAGAAAGCCGTGTTTCGGATGCCGTCGGTATTGTCGCGCACGATCAGGTAGGCTATGGCTCCGTGGCTGAGCAGCAGCCTCGCTAAGCGCAACGTGACGTCGTAGGCGTACTCGTCCTCGCAGAGGGTATGGCCGTCGCGTTTTCCCTCGGCGCCGTTGTCGGGACCGCCGTGCCCGCTTATGAGGTAAAAAACCTGACCTTTGAGGCGCTGACTGAGCAACGGCACGTGTTGGTAGTCGGCTCCGAATATCGGGAAGATGCGCTTGCCGCCGACGCCCGCGGCCTCTTTTTTCAAAGGCTCCGAAAAAGCTGCCGGTGCTAAATTGGCCGCTGCCGTTACCAGTTGCTCGTCGCGGCAGTTCAAGGCGTGCCAGGGCACCCACAGTTGTCGGTCGTCGATAAAGTTGCGCTCGCGCAGCCCTTTGGCCAGCGCCTCTTTGTTAAACGCGACGATGTCCGTAGCTACCTGCCAGCTGTCTATGCCCAGCGTAGAGCGAACGGTTTTGCCGTCGTAGGTGACGATCTGAATGGGCAACCGATATACCGTCTTCGGCTTCAGTCGGTAGTCCTCTTTCAGGCCGTTTATGCGAAAAAACTCGGTAGCATTGCAGGTGTAACCGTCTAAGCCATACCTTGCCAACAACTGGGGTACCGTCTCACCGGGCTGGGCAACCGCCTCCACATAGCTCACCTCCACCAGCCGTGCCCGGGTAGCGGCCGCTGCCGCCGGCTGAGAAAAGGCTTCTGCGGCCACCAGCAGCCCGGCAAGACACATCCAAAAACCGTCAAAAACGCGACGCGGTAGGGTAATCAAACCCTTCATATTGGCAAATATGAGAAAAAGCATCGGGATGCCAAACCCAAAACAGACTTCTGTACGCCCAAACGCACTTGCTGCCTATACGCGACACTCTTGCTTACTTAGGCGGTTTTTCGGCTCCGAGAGGCATTGGGGAAAATTTTTCTAACTAACAGATAGCGAGGAAAAATGTCCGCTTTAAAAGCAAGTATCCTTCAAAAAAATGCTGCCTATCGCCGGCGAACAGCCGCGTTATTGGACCATATAGCCGTCTATGGTGACGAGCAGTTGAACCGTCTGCCGGCTTCAGGGGGCTGGTCGGCCATGCAGGTGGTGCACCACCTGCTTTTGGTGGACACTTTGGCCCTGCGCTACGTGCAAAGAAAGTTGGGCTTCGAGCCGGTATTGCAAAGGGCGGGAATGGCCGAGCGATTTCGGTTGTGGCGGCTGTGGATTTACCTGCACGCGCCGCTAAAGTTTAAGGCTCCCGAGGCGGTGAGCGAGCAGCGTTTTCCGAGTTTCGCCACTTTAGCGGATACTCGACGGCAGTGGGAGCAAGTAGCTGCTGCTTGGCAGGCCTTTTTAGAAGCGCTGCCCGAAGACCTATGCGACAAGGCCGTCTATCGCCATCCTTTTGTCGGGCGACTGAGCTGGGGAGGGCTGTTTGTCTTCCTGCGTTGGCATTTGGAGCGACACGCGCGGCAGATGTTTCGGACGCTGCGAGCACAATAGGCGACCCGCCTTCCTCCGGAGTTTACCCGAAGAGGAAGGCGGACGCAAAAAATGCGGCGTGTCGCTTAGGCTACCGTTTCGCTGGCTACCGCGGCGAAGAGGTATTCGCGGTTCAGGCGGGCAATGTTGGTGACGGAGATTTCCTTGGGACACTCTGCTTCGCAAGCCTTGACGTTGGAGCAGCGACCAAAGCCCTCTTTATCCATTTGAGCGACCATGCGCAGCACACGGCGTTTGCGCTCTACTTGCCCTTGAGGCAACAAGGCCAGATGACTCACCTTTGCCGCCGTGAACAGCATGGCGGAAGCATTGGGGCAGGCAGCCACGCACGCACCGCAGCCGATACAAGCAGCGGCGTCGAAGGCACGGCTGGCCACCTCTTTTTCGATAGGAATGCTATTCGCCTCAGGTGCCTGCCCGGTATTGACGCTGATATACCCGCCCGCTTGAATAATTCGGTCGAAGGCGGAGCGATCTACGACTAAGTCGCGGATGACCGGAAAGGCCTTCGCTCGGAAAGGTTCGATGACGATGGTTTCACCGTCTTTGAAGTGCCGCATGTGCAGCTGGCAGGTAGTCGTGCCTTTCAGAGGGCCGTGAGGGCGGCCGTTGATGACTAAGGAGCAGGTGCCACAGATACCTTCGCGGCAGTCGTGCTCAAAGGCCACGGGCTCTTCGCGCTGCCGGATGAGTTGCTCGTTGAGCACGTCGAGCATCTCCAAAAAGGACATGTGTTCGTTGACGTTGTCGAGCGTGTACGTTACAAATTCCCCTTTGTATTTGCCCCCTTGGCGCCAAATTTTAAGCGTGAGTTTCATGATGAAAAAGCGTTTTAAGGAAATATTTCAGCCTTACTTATAACTCCGTTGCGCTACCTCTACCTCCTCGTAGACGAGGGGCTCCTTGTGCAAGACGGGCAGGGCGTCTTCCCCACGCCATTCCCACGCCGCTACGTATTTGTAGTTCTCGTCGTCGCGCAGCGCCTCGCCGTCGGCGGTTTGGTACTCCTCGCGGAAGTGGCCGCCGCAGCTTTCGTTGCGGTGGAGCGCGTCTACGCACATCAGCTCGCCCAATTCGAGGAAGTCGGCGACGCGATAAGCTTTTTCAAGTTCAGGATTAAACTCGTCGCTGCGCCCGGGCACGTAGAGATTTTTCCAGAATTCTTCGCGCAGGGCGCGGATTTCGCCGATGGCTTCTTGCAACCCTTTGGCGTTTCGCGACATGCCGCACTTATCCCACATAATCTTGCCCAATCGGCGGTGGAAGGACTCGGCGCTTTCTTTTCCGCCGATGCTCATGAGGCGGTGAATGCGCTCGGCTACTTCTCTTTCGGCGCGCTCGAATTCAGGCGTCTGGGTGGGAATGGGGCCGGTTCGGATCTCTTTGCTGAGATAGGCTCCAATGGTGTAAGGTAGGACGAAGTAACCGTCGGCGAGGCCTTGCATCAGCGCCGATGCGCCCAGGCGGTTGGCGCCGTGGTCGCTGAAATTGGCTTCTCCGGCGGCATAGAGGCCGGGTACGGTGGTCATGAGTTCGTAGTCTACCCACAAGCCTCCCATCGTGTAGTGAACGGCCGGGTAAATGCGCATGGGCACCTCGTAGGGGTTGTCGCCGGTAATTTTTTCATACATCTCGAAGAGGTTGCCATAACGCGCCGCTATGGTCTGCCGCCCCAGGCGCTTGATGGCGTCGGAGAAGTCCAAATACACGGCCAGGCCGGTAGGGCCGACGCCCTTGCCGGCGTCGCACTCGGCTTTGGCGGCGCGGCTGGCGATGTCGCGCGGCACGAGGTTTCCAAAGGCGGGATACCGGCGCTCCAAGAAGTAGTCTCGATCTTCTTCCGGTATGTCGTTGGGGTGTTTTTTGGTGTCGGCGGGGTTTTTGGGCACCCAGCAACGGCCATCGTTGCGCAGCGATTCCGACATAAGGGTGAGCTTAGATTGATACTCGCCCGACACCGGAATACACGTGGGGTGTATCTGCGTAAAGCAGGGATTGGCGAAGAAGGCTCCGCGCCGATGGGCGCGCCAGGCGGCGGTGGCGTTGCACAACATGGCGTTTGTGCTCAAGTAGAACACGTTGCCGTAGCCGCCCGTGCACAACACAACGGCGTGAGCGCTGTGCCGCTCCAATTCGCCCGTCAGCAAGTTGCGCGCGATGATGCCGCGGCATTTGCCGTCTATGATGACCACGTCGAGCATCTCGTGGCGGTGGTACAGCTTGACGGAACCCAGGGCTACCTGCCGACTAAGGGCCTGGTAAGCGCCCAGCAAGAGTTGTTGGCCGGTCTGGCCGCGCGCATAGAAGGTACGCGACACCAGGGTGCCGCCAAAGGAACGGTTGTCCAGCAGGCCGCCGTACTCACGGGCAAAAGGCACGCCCTGAGCCACGCACTGGTCGATGATGTCTACCGACACCTCGGCCAGGCGATACACGTTGGCCTCCCGAGCGCGGTAGTCGCCTCCCTTTATCGTATCGTAAAACAGGCGGTACACCGAGTCGCCGTCGTTGCGGTAGTTCTTGGCAGCGTTGATACCCCCTTGGGCGGCAATAGAGTGTGCCCGACGCGGGCTATCGTGAAAGGTGAACACTTTTACGTTGTAGCCCAACTCACCAAATGACGCCGCTGCCGAAGCACCGGCCAAGCCGGTGCCCACGACGATAATGTCGATACGACGTTTATTGTTAGCCGATACGAGTGGAACATGCCCCTTGTAGTACGTCCACTTCTCGGCCAGCGGCCCCGGCGGAATCTTTGCATCTAATTTTATATCGGTCGATACCATAACGGCTATTTTTTGATAGAGATAGGCAAAATAATTCACTCACCCCGCCAATACATTACTACGGGAATGAGGGCAAATAATAAGGGAATGGCAATGGAATAAACCATACCGATAAATCGGACTACCGGTATGTACTTTCGATGCCCCAGCCCTAAGGTCTGGAACGAAGACCAGAAGCCGTGCCACAGGTGCAGTCCGACAACGGCCATGCACACAACGTAAAAGGCCACAAAGCCCACATCTTGATAAGTGGCCTTAACCAAGCCGTACAGGTCCTTTACCTCGTGCGGATAGCCGGCGTAACTGACCCGTTTTAATTCTCCCCAGTGCATCTCAAACCAAAACTGGTACAGATGGATCAAGATGAAGACGAAAAGGATAATGCCCAACCAGGCCATGTTGCGCGCCGGCCGTTCACCGGGGCGGGTAAAGGAGACGGCATAGCGCTGTTGGCCACGCGCGGCCCGGTTGTAACGCCACAACAGCAAACCCTGAACACTGTGGAGCAGAATGGAGGCATACAGCAAGTAAGAGATGGTCTTGATGAGCGGGTTTGTCGTCATAAAATGCGCATACGTGTTGAATGCCTCTCCCCCATCCTCTTTGAGCAATTGCAAATTACCCGCCAGATGTACCGCCAAAAAAAGTGTCAGGAATATTCCGGTAAGGGCCATAACGAATTTCTGGCCGATAGAGGAAGTGATGAATCGGGTGAACCAGCCCATGCTTATCGTCAGATTTTAAACTAAAATTCGGATTTACGAAGGTTAGATTTCAGCTCGCAAAACTATACCTGCAACCCTAAAGAGTGCCCGACGGTTTGCCGGAGGTGTTACCGTGCGTTAAAATTTAGATTCGCTCTAAATGTCGGGCAGCAGCTCGGCGTCGAATGCCAGCGGCAGCAGGTCCCCTGCCCGCTCGAAGACCCAAATAGGGCCTTCTTCGCCCTGTAAAATGAGGCGGAGAGGATGAGCAAAGCGCTGCTCTGCCTCTAAGAGCACTTGTCGGCAGGCGCCACAAGGGGTAGCCGGCATGTTTATGGACTTTCCCTCGGCAGAGGCCGTAACGGCTAAGGCGATTATACTGGCCTCAGGATACTGACTGAAGGCAGCAGCAAGAGTAGCCCGCTCTGCGCACAAACACATGGGGTAAGCGGCGTTTTCAAAATTGGCCCCGCTTACTACGGCGCCGTTCGACAGAAGGGCTGCTGCGCCTACGCGAAAATGCGAGTAAGGCGCGTAAGCTTTTGCCAGGGCCGAGCGCGCCGCTGTTAGCAGCCGCTGCTCTTCTGCCGCCAGATCTGCAGGGCTATTGCATTGGCGAAAGACAAAATAGTGCGTTCGATACATGACCAGAGCCGTTTCTCCCCGGCAAACGTATGCATTTGTATCGGGTTGGGACACCCTCCTCCTTCCTCTTTCCACCGGCACCGGGCTCAGGGCTTGACGCCGTGTACCAACAGCCGTTTCTCTACAACTCCTTCAGAGGTAGAAATGCGAAGCAAGTACCAGCCTCGTTGCCAGTTGCGCGTTTCCAGGCGCGTCGTATGCATTCCTGTAGGGCGATGGGTCAAGACTAAGCGTCCGAAGATGTCGAAGACGTCAACTTTCTCCAGCGTCGCCGAACCCACGGCCACCCATACCGCCTCCGACGCCGGATTGGGATACACCAAAGAAGAAGGCCCAGAGGGTTGCCGCTCCTCCTGGGCGCTAACGCTCTTGTCCAGCACCAACCACAGGGTGTCGAGCACGGCGCCGTGCATGGCTATCGGATTCCCTTGCGCGTCTATGCCGCGAACACCTACGGGCGATGCCGTGAACGGCAATCGAAGCGATCCGCTGCGCTCGATGACGTCTATAATAATGACGAAGTCGGTGGCAAATTGGATGCGCGCGATGCTACCGTAGCCGGACACAGAAGTACCGTTTTTGCGCGCAAACCCTAAGTCCATCTGGCGGCGGGAGTAGATGTCCTTTGAAAAAAGCAAAACGCTCCCCGGCGCGCCCATGAAGGAGTTGTTGCTGTAAAACACCTCGGGGTCATGGGAGACGAATTCCGGATACCGCAAGGCAAAGGCCAGCCCGTAGAGCCCATGTACCGGCGTGTGCACGTGGCCAACTTTGACATCGGCGGTAATCACCACAGGGCCGGGTGCTTGCGGAGAAATTACAACGGAATCTTGCAAGAAATCTACCCATAGCGGGGCCCCGACAGCAGGGCCCACATCGCCATCTGCGACGGGAATAGGAGTGTAATTCTGCTCGATGGCCGCTCGGTCGAACTCATTTATGACTCCATTCCCATCTGCATCGGCGTGTTTAAAATTGGCTATAGCAAGGTTGGGTGTATGCCAGTTGGGGGCAAATTGCGGCCGCCACGCCGTCGAGGCAAAGGGGCGCGGTGCTCCTGTTCGGGCAAAACCCAGTCCCATGGGAAGTAGGTCGTAGGCATTAGCCCTTCGGTCGCCGTTGGCATCGCCCGGAAAGACGTAATCGGTGATCAGATTGCCGGCATTTTTCCAGCTGCCGGCATCTGTGGCGATGATGCGGTCTACCGACGAGATGCAATGGTCGTTTCGCCACACCGTCAGGTTGATGCGATACAGACCGCTTTTGGCGTAGTGATGTTCGACCACGGTGTCGGCGGCCGAGCCCACCCACAAGGGGGAGCCGTCGCCGAAGTCTATTTGTGCGACCTGGTACGGCCCGGCCGATTGGTTGAGACAGCGCAGCTCGTATCCTCCAATGCTCGATGTAGCCGGAGACAATTCCGTTTTCAATTCGGCTATACACGTACCCTCTCCCGGAGCGCTACACTCTCCCGGTCGCCACTGGGCTACCCCTGCGGCCATAGCCGTACACTCGTTGGCATAGGTAACGCCGTTGCAGCCGCATACGGGCGAGTAAAACGACGGGCATACCTGTTGTGTCATCAACTGCGCCAGAGCCGGTTGCAAGCACGAGGATGAGGCCGTTGCACTTGCCAAACGGCAACGCGTCGTTGTACACGAGAAGTCCTCGGTCTCGTACTGAGCGCAGATGTAGTAAACGCCTTCTCCGGGCAGAGTTGTCGTAAATACCAAAGCGTCCGATAACAGAACACCTGTTTTGGCCATAAACCATCGAACCGACCGCAGAGGAGGCGACGATGCCGTTGTCGCTACCAGCCGACCCTGTAGTTTTAAGTCGGACACCGTCAGCACTACTTCATAGCCGCAGCTGCCGGAATCTACTTCGCCCACCCACACCGAGCGGCACCGCTGCCGGTAACACCCGCTGCTGTCGCTAAGCGTCAAACAAACGGAATAATAACCTTCCTGAGAAAAAGTGTGCTCCACCGAGGTCCCCTCCGCCGTCGCGCCGTTGCCGAAATCCCACCGGAGGCGCTGTCCCGCCGAAGCCACCGCTTTCGCTTCGAAGAACCACCGAAACGCATTCTGTGGGCTAACCGAAGATACGAAATCCACCTCGCAAGGCGACGTGTCGGAAGCGCACAACAACGTTTCCTCGCATCCCAAAGTCAGGGCGCCGTCCGCTGCCGACACAGGCGCCATTGCCGAGGAAGACGCCCTGCCGCTCTCCGGCAACACGGCCTTGCCGACAGCAGGGCACAGCGCCCAACTTGGAGCGATATTGCCCAGCACGACGACCCATGCCCATGAGCAGGTGGTTATCAAAAAGTAGTAGGTGGTGCGCTTCATAGTAAGCAAGGCTTTTTGCATACACCTCATGTTTGCTTTGCAAAAATGCTTCCATTATACGGCGATAACGACGACTTTTTAGCAAACTTGTCGGCGAAAAAAAAGTTTTGCGATGTTTGCTTTTTTCTGAAAAACAAGACAATGCGATTTCCTTCATTATTCTTTGCGCTATGTCGAGCGATAAACTGCTCTCCCTATTAGAGGCCTTGTCGAAGCCGGAGCGAAATCGCCTGCGCAAGTTTGTGTACTCTCCTTACTATAACGAGCAGGCCGACGTTTGCCGGCTATTTGATGCGCTGGACGCATGGCTGCGAAAATCGACCGGCTCAAGTGTCCTTCCCTTAGACAAGCCAGCTCTGTGGCAAACGCTTTATCCCGACCGTCCTTACGACGATGCTCACTTGCGCCGACTGCTTTCCGATCTGACGCAGCTTGCGCAGCAATTTTTGGTGGCCGAAAAACGCCGGCAAGACCCGCTCACGGAAGCCCTCGACCTGCAGCGCGCTTTGGAGCGCTTCGACCTGCCCAAACACTTGGCGAGCGCCGAGCGCACCATTGAGCGACTCATAGGGGAGCACCCGGGAAAATCTGCGGATTATTACTACGCCCAATACCGAAAACACTGGAATCGATTTACCCGCGCCTCTAAACAGGTCGCCACTGCCGGTTTTTCGGAAAAACTCGTCGCCGCCGACTTTCATTTAGAGTGCTTTTATTTCATCCAAAAATTAAAGCTCTACATCGATTGGCTGCTCTATCGCGGCTTCCGCGTCAGCGAGCACCAACTGCCCCTTCTGCCGGGCATGTGGGAGTACCTCAACGCCCCCCGATTCGACGAGGTTCCCCTCATCCGCATCTTTCAAAAAATCATCGCCGCCTTCGAGGACTTCGACGAGGAAACCCATTTTGAACAGCTGCTCCGGCAACTCGACCGATACGGCCAACAGCTGGCTCGAGCCGACCACAGAGAGTGTCTCTTCATCGCTCAGAATTATTGCGCCCTCAAGATCAACCAAGGCAACACCCCGTACTACCACCGCTATTTCGACCTCATCAAAAAAATGGTAGACGACAACCTCCTCGTAGAGGAGGGACAGATACCGGAGGCGGTGTTTAAAAATTTCATCACCGTTAGCTTAGGTGCCGGCCAATACGAGTGGGCCGAGCAGTTTATTCGCCTGTACGCCGACTATCTGCCCGCCCGTATTCGAGAGAACGCCCGCACGTTCAACCTCGCCTACGTGTACTTTTATCGAAAGGACTACCCGCGCGTCATCGAATGCCTGCGCGATGTGGAGTACAGCGATGTCGTCTACGCCTTAGGAGCCAAGTCCATCCTCTTGCGCACGTACTACGAAATGGGCGAGTACTTGGCGTTAGATTCGCTCATCGACAGCTTCCGCATCTTTTTGCTGCGCAATAAGGTTATCTCTAAAAACCTCAAGCGTGAGTACATTAACTTCATCCATCTGGTCAAGAGGTTGACCACCCTGGCAGCCTCTGACCACAAAGCCCTGGCCCGACTGCGCCAGCGCGTTAGTCAGACCTCTTATGCTATGCCTAAAAACTGGTTGTTGAAAAAACTGGCGGAAATAGAGGCGGGCCACCGACGTTGAGCCTTTCTGCCGCTGCCTTAAATTTTTTTGGCAGCTGAACTACAAATTAACATGGCACTCCGACCTTTCACCGGATATTTGTCCCTAAAGACTTTTTCTATCGCTTAAATCGGTAATTTTTCATGGAGGAAAAGAAGCGCCGACCGCGCATTCAAAGAAATGTGTATGACTCACCGCTGAAACAGCGCTCGGAGTCGGAAAAGCCTGCCGAACGATATGCTCACCGGCAAAACAAGGACTCCGCCTCTGAACGGCGCGAGCGCTTCGAGCCCGGCGAACGCCGCCCCTGGCAAGAGCGCAGCAGGGACGGAGAGGGCGAGCGCCGTTCTTTCCGCGAGCGCTCGGAGGGCAACTTCCGCCGGTCGCCTGGAGCAGAGCGCGGGAGTGGCTTTAAGAGAAAGCCCTTCGCGAAAAAGCCCACACCCAAGGAGACCTTTCACATCGAACGCAAACCCAAGCCTCCTCTGCCCACCGGAGTGGGTATGCCGCTGAACAAGTACTTGTCTCACTGCGGCTTAGCCTCGCGTCGAAAAGCAGTAGAGTATATCGAAAAAGGGCTGGTAACCGTTAACGGTACGGTCAAGCTCGAGCCCTATTACCGCATTCAAGAGGGCGATGTGGTCCATTGCGAGGGCCAGCCCATGCAGATACAGGAGCGAAAAGTGTACATCCTGCTCAACAAACCCAAAGGACTCATTACCACTACCTCCGATGAGCGCGGACGCCCTACCGTGCTCGACCTCGTGGACCCGCACTTCCCCGAGCGCATCTACCCTGTAGGGCGTTTAGACCGCGACACCACAGGGTTGCTCTTGCTCACCAACGACGGCGAATTGGCGGCTAAGTTGATGCATCCCAGCAGCCAAATACAAAAGCAGTACCGCGTCGGCCTTGACAAACCTCTTTCCGCTGCCGACTTTGAGCGCATCGTCGGTGGTGTGTCGCTTGAAGACGGCCCTGTTTACGTCAACTGGATCCGCTACTCGGTAGAGCAGCCTAAGAAGGATGTCGTCGAGTTGGAAATTACGGAGGGTCGCAATCGAGTGGTGCGGCGCCTTTTTGAAGCCTTGGGCTATCGCGTCCGAAAGCTGGATCGCTTCTACTTCGCCGGGCTGACAAAGAAGAACCTTCCGCGCGGCAGCTTCCGCGAGCTGACGCAGCGCGAGGTTGTCATGCTAAAGCACTTCACCGGACATCCCTCTACTGCTCGAAAAACGGTCGTCTCCGAAACAGAAGGCAACGACGAGTTCTAGCCGCTACCGCATACCTGCCGGCCGGCACGCCGTTAACCTGCCTGTCGTAGGCCAAAAAACCGGCCGTATTGCCAACGCAAAAGGAGCCGTATTTCGTCAAGTCCGTTCGGTGGCATCGGCTGCAAGGATGGCGCGCCCTTTTGCGCTCTTTGCAACAGCTCTTGGCATTCTTTGCGGGAGAGGTAAAAGGGTGGAATTCGGGTGTAGAGCCTTGTAAGCCGCTACCTTGGTCGAGAGCCGGAGTTTTTAGTTTTCGTTAAGAACCTCTCTTCTGCTTGGAGCGTCTTTCATTACCGCTCAATACAGGATAAAAAATGCCCGTTCTTTTCTTGATAAGAATCTCGGCGTGGTGCGCAGCGCGTGAACCAGATCCTCTGAGCCGCCTTCCAAAAGCTGTAAACCGAGCTATCGGGGCGATCATTGCCCCGGTGGCCTGTGCGGCTTTGCTAGGCGCGTGGGGGGCCTGCGGCAGAGAGCGCTCAACAGGGGAACAAACGGCGCAAGAGGCCCTCATCATCCGGGTGCCAACCGATTCTTCGGCGGAGCCTAAGCCGCTGTACACATACGTAGTCAATCGAGAGGTAACGGTAAAAGATTATTTCGAGACGATGGACCGCTTGGTCTGTTGGTTGGATAGTTTTACCCCTTATCCTCTGACGGAACACCTGCTCGTGCACGCCAATCCTTGGATAATAGATACCCTGGCAGAGACCGACTACTACCGGCGATTGGCGCGCGGAGAGTTCGTCTTCGACCAGCGGCAGCTGTTGGTGCTGCGTCCGGGTCATCTGCTTTACTTGCCTGACACGGCAGAAGCGCGACGGCTGCAGCAGCGCATCGACAGCTTGTGGTTGGATTTGAACATACCGGAATTTCGGCTGCGCGTAGTCTGCGGCAGCGATACCCTTTTCCAGGTGCCGGTTCGCGTAGGTCAAAATAAACGCCGTTTCCAGCAAATACCCGGCAGGGTAGAGGACCTGCGCACGCGCACCGGCCGAGGGCGGATCATTCGCGTCAACCGAACGCCAACTTTCTTTGTCGATCCGCATACCGGCCGGCGCCTGCACACTACGCGCAGAGACGACGGTCAACGCACCCGCATGCCGCTGATACCTTGGATAGAGACCGAAATCAACGGCGTGCGCAACGGACAAATGCTGCACCCTACCACCAACCCGGCCTCCCTGAACAAGGCCAGTTCCAACGGCTGTATCGGCTACAGCGAGGCAGATGCATGGCGCGTGTATTACCACGCGCCCGTAGGAACACCCATTGTCATCCGATACGACTTAGACGTGCCGCTTCCCCAGGGCGATACCCTGCATTTGCGCGATATTTACGGGCTGCGAAGGGCGCGCAAGCGCTAAGCACGGGACCATATACTCACTTATACATCTTATGATTCGCTTTCTGCTTAAAATCGGGCTACTGCTCGTGGTGGGCATTCTGATCTATAACCGCTTCTTCGGCACAGATACCGAGAAGGAACAGGCTAAGGAAATCTTCCGGAAGACCGGACAGCTCCTTGGCGATACCTGGAGCCTGCTGCGCTCTGAGAAGGCTAAGCTCGATGCCGGTAAGTACGACCGCACCCTGGAACATTTAGGGCAGGCATATCGGTCGCTTCGCCAAGGTGCTAAGTACTTGGACGAACGCCTGCTGCGGCGGCTGGACGAGTTAGAGCGCCAAAAGGCCGACCTCCAAAGTCGGTGGGCCGAGTTAGAGGCCCACGAGCAGGCTTTGCGCGATAGCGCGAGTGCGCCTCAGAAGACAGGACGGCAGAAGGCGCCACAGCCAAACTTTTCCGCCCAACAGGCGGAATTGGAACGCCGGCGGGAGCGCTTGACGCGCGAATTGGAGCAGCTGCTCCGCGAGTCCGAGGCCTTGTTAGAGCAGGCGCAGCAAAAATAACTTTCACACCGGCTCGGTGTGCGCCAACTCGCGCAAGGCTAACCAGGCCATCAGGGCTGCACCCGTCTCGAGCGCGCTCTCATCGATATCGAAGCGGTTGGTGTGCACCGGTGCTGTGATGCCGCGCGAGGTGTTGCCCGTGCCCAGGCGATAGAAACAAGCCGGCAGCAACTGCGAATAGTAGGCGAAGTCTTCGGCCGTCAGGCGCAAGGGGAGGTCCACTACGCGCTCCTGGCCTAACAGCTCCACAGCCCAGGTGCGGGCGCGACGCGTAAGTGAGACGTGGTTGTGCAAAACCGGATAACCTTTGACGATGGTAAATTCGCAGGCGCCGCCCATGCCTTTGGCGATATTTTCGGCCATCTTTTTCATGCGCCGGTGGGCCTCCGCGCGCCACTTTTCGTTCATGGTGCGAAACGTGCCCTCCAAATACACGCTGTTGGGAATCACGTTGGTCGCGCCGCCATCGGAGATAATTTTTCCAAAGGTCAGTACCGTCGGAGTAGCGGGGTCGGCATAGCGGCTGGCGATGTGCTGCAAGGCGACGACGATGTGCGCGCTGATGAGCACCGGATCGACGCACTCGTGAGGCATGGCGGCGTGGCCGCCTCGGCCCTTTACGGTAACGTAAAGTTCGTCGGCAGAAGCCATGTACTCACCGGCCCGAAAACCCACCGTGCCGGCCGGCAGGGCGGGGTAAACGTGTTGGGCAAAGATGGCTGCCGGGCGCGGGTGCTCCAGCGCTCCCGCCTGAATCATCAGGCTGGCGCCACCCGGCAGTTTTTCTTCGCCCGGTTGAAAGAGGCACTTGACCGTACCGCTAAAGTGTTGGCGCAAATCGCGAAGGATGCGCACTGCTCCCAGTAGGGCTGCCGTATGGACATCGTGCCCACAGGCGTGCATGACGCCGGCGTTCTGGGAGCGGTAGGGAACGGCGTTGGCCTCTTCTATAGGCAAGGCATCCATATCTGCCCGCAGAGCGACCGTGCGCCTGCGCGGGTTTTTACCGCGGATAATGGCCACCACGCCCGTGCCGGCCACGCCGGTGCGATGCTCTACGCTCCACTCTCGGAGAAGTTGGGCGATGTACTGAGCCGTTTTTTCTTCTTGAAAGGACAGCTCCGGATGCTGATGGAGGTGGCGCCTATAAGCCACTACGTCGGGGTAGAAGCGCCGGGCGAGCTCGCAAACGGCCTCTTTCATGCCTGTTGTTCGACGAGTTGTTCGCTGATCTTGCCAAATCGGCGTTCGCGCTGCTGATAGCTGGCTATGGCCTCAAAGAGTTCGTTTCGCCCAAAATCCGGCCAGAAGACGGGCGTGAAATACAGCTCGGTATAAGCGGCCTGCCACAACAGAAAGTTCGACAGACGGGTCTCACCGCCGGTTCGGATGAGCAGGTCGGGGTCCGGAATGCCCGCCGTGCACAGCTCGCTCTCAAACACGCCGGCATCGATGGCGTTGGGCTGCAGCTCGCCTGAGGCTACTTTCTGGGCCAACAGGCGTGCGGCGCGCAAGATTTCCCAGCGGGCCGAGTAATTTAGGGCCAGCACCAAAGTAAGACGGCTGTTGTTGCGCGTTTGCTCAACGCCTTCCAGGATGGCTTCACGGCTGGCCGTGGGAAGAAGGCCCAGATCGCCGATGGTCATCAAACGAACGCCGTTGCGGTGCAAATCGCCGATCTCGGCGCGCACCGTCTCGACTAATAAGTTCATTAGTGCCGATACTTCTGTCGCAGGACGACTCCAGTTTTCGGTGCTAAAAGTATATAAGGTCAAATACCGGACGCCGATCTCGGCAGCTGCTTCCGTTACCTCTCTCACACTCTTCACGCCACTGCGATGTCCCAACACACGAGGCAAACCTCTGCGTTTGGCCCAGCGACCGTTGCCATCCATGACAATAGCAATATGGGTGGGTATCGAGCCCGCAGAGATGTGCGCTTTCAGATCGGACATGATCGATGTAGATGAATTCGATTCGAAAAAGGGACAGCAAAGATAAGCGCGCCTACGCCCTATGCCTTACATGGAACGCTAATTCAGGGGTTGACGCTTCTTTTTTTCAAAACTTTTTCCGGTCAGTCCGTTTGTACTGCTCTGCTGGGTAGGGCGGGGTATGTCCAGCGCTATCTCCAGCACTTCGGCCATGGTGCTCACATAGCGAAACGTTAACCCTTTGATGTACTCCGGCTCGATTTCGGCGACGTGCTTTTCATTGTCTTTGCACAGCAGCACTTCGCGCAGGCCGGCCCGCTTGGCGGCAAGGATTTTTTCTTTTATCCCACCCACGGGCAGGACTTTACCGCGAAGCGTAATCTCACCCGTCATGGCCAAGAAGGGCTTCACCGGTCGCTTGGTGAAAGCCGAGGTAAGGGCTGTGAGCATAGTAACGCCTGCCGAGGGGCCGTCCTTAGGTATGGCGCCTTCCGGCACGTGGATGTGGATGTCGATTTTATCGAAGACTTCTGGGTCTATGGACAGCTCTTCGGCGTGCGCTTTGATGAAGCTCAAGGCTGTGGTGGCGCTTTCCTTCATGACGTCGCCTAGGTTACCGGTCAGTTGCAGGCGGCCGCTGCCTTTGTTGAGGCTGACTTCGATGAAGAGGATGTCGCCGCCCACGCTCGTCCAGGCTAAGCCGATGGCCACGCCGGGTACCTGCTGCTCTTGGTATACCTCTGCATCGAACTTGATGGGTCCTAAGATACCGTGCAGGTGCTCCGGTCGGATAACCGGATCGTAAGATTCTTCCATGGCGACCTTTTTGGCCACGTGGCGCATGACGGAGCCGATTTCGCGATTGAGGTTGCGCACCCCGCTTTCGGCCGTGTAGTGCCGGATGATGTGAGCCAGTGCGCGGTCGGTAATCCTGACCTGCACGGGTTTCAGACCGTGCTCTTTGCGCTGCTGAGGGATGAGGTGGCGCTTGGCTATCTCCATCTTCTCTTCTTGTGAATAGCCGGCTATTTCAATCACCTCCATGCGGTCGAGCAGAGCGGGCTGTATGGTGGAAAGTGTGTTGGCGGTAGCGATGAACAGCACTTTCGACAGGTCGTACTCCAGCTCCAGGTAGTTGTCGTAAAACGCCGTGTTTTGCTCTGGGTCGAGCACTTCAAGTAGGGCCGAGGAGGGGTCGCCGCGAAAGTCCTTACCCACTTTGTCGATCTCGTCTAAAATGAAGACCGGATTGCTGCTCTTGCATTTCTTCAGAGATTGGATGATGCGTCCGGGCATGGCGCCGATGTAGGTGCGTCGGTGACCTCGAATCTCCGCTTCGTCGTGCAGACCGCCCAAGCTCATACGGACGTACTTGCGGCGAAGGGCCCTGGCAATGCTTTGCCCTAAGGAGGTTTTGCCTACTCCCGGCGGGCCCACCAAACACAGTATAGGTGCTTTCATGTCGCCTTTCAATTTCAAGACGGCTAAGTGCTCTAAGATGCGCTCCTTAACCTTGGTCAACCCGTAATGGTCCTTGTCCAAAACTGTTTTGACACGGCGCAAATCGAAGTTGTCTTTGGTGTACTCTTGCCACGGTAAGTCGAGCAAAGTTTCCAGGTAGCTCAGCCCAATAGAGTACTCTGCGATCTGAGGGTTGATGCGGCGCAGCTTGTTGACTTCGCGATGAAAGACTTCTTCGGCGCTTTTAGGCCATTTTTTCTTTTTGGCCCGCTCCAACAGGGCATTGATTTCTTCCTCTTGGGGGTTTTGACCCAGCTCTTCTTGTATGGTCTTGAGTTGCTGGCTGAGGAAGTAATCGCGCTGTTGCTTTTCAATATCGCTGCGGACTTTGGCTTCTATTTGGTCTTTCAGCTCGAGCAGCTGTAGCTCGGCATCCATGTGCTGCAGAATGCGATTGGCCTTTTCCTTCAGGCTATCTATCTCTAAAATCGTCTGTTTTTCCTCCAACTTGATATTGAGGTTGGAGGCGATGAAGTTGAGCAGGAAAGTGTCGCTGTTGATGTTTTTCAGCATCACTACCGCCTCGGAGGGGATTTGCGGCGACAGCTCGATGATTTGGCGAGCCGTGTCGCGGATGCTGCTGATGAGGGCCCGGAACTCGATTTTATTTTTGGGCTGGATGTACTCCAGAGGAGCGATCTTAGCCGACAGGTAGGGCTCTTCACCGACGACTTCGCGCACTTCAAAGCGCTTTCGCCCCTGAAGAATGGCCGTAGTGGAACCGTCGGGCATGCGGAGCATTTTAAGGATGCGCGCTACCGTGCCCACGGTGTACAGGTCGCGAAAAGAAGGGTTTTCGATTTTAATGTCTCGCTGCGACAACACTCCTATGTAGCGGTGCTCCTCGTAGGCGCGCTGGACGGCGCGTATGCTTTTGTCGCGACCGATGGTGATGGGCGTAACGATGCCCGGAAAAAGCACGGTGTTCTTCAACGGCAAGATGGGTAATACTTCCGGATATTGCTCGTCTTGGGTGGCCTCTTCGTCCTCGTCTAAAGAAAAAAGCGGAGCCATTTCAGGCTCGTCCTCTGCTTGAACCGACAATAACCAATTCTCGAACATAAGTTATAGCAAAAAAGAGTTTTTCAAGTAAAAGTTTATGCTCCCTCAACACACCGCCGGAAAGCGAGCTTCGTTAAGACGTTTTTGCGCGATAGGTGACCGGCAAACCTTGCTCGCTTTTGGTAAATGCACCGGCGAAAAGACTTTTTTTGTCGCGCGTTGACCTTTATTTTTTTCCGCAAAACTCGCTGCGGCGCAAAACCCCTGCCAGGTGCAAAAATCGGTTCTTATGGCAGTTTTTGGGTGCAAAAAACGTCAAAAAGGCAGGAGGCAGAGGGTTTTTTCCAACGAAACTTGGAGTTTCATAAGTTTGCCCTACCCATGAAAGCGCTGGAGGTTTTGTTAGAGGAAGCGGTTTGCCGATACAATACGGTGGCCTTTATCGAAGGAGACCCCATCTGCGTGCCGCATCGCTTTCAACGGCTACAAGATAGGGAGATAGCGGGCTTCTGGGCTGCCACCTTGGCCTGGGGACAACGCAAGGCCATCGTGCAAAGTGCGCTGCGCGCCATGGAGCTGATGGACTGGGCGCCGTACGACTTTGTCTGCGGGCACAGCGAAAGTGATTGTCGGCGCTTTGAACGGTATTATTACCGAACTTTCCAGGCTACCGATGCCCTATATTTTTTGAGCTTTTTTCAGGCATACTATCGCAGACACGATTCCTTAGAGACGGCCTTTGCGCAACACCTTTTGCCCGACGACTTGACGGTAGAGCGAGCATTGGTGGGTTTTCACCGAGAGTTTTTTTCCCTCCCTTGGGTGCCTGAGCGCACGCGCAAACACGTAGCCACTCCTAAGCGCGGCTCCACGTGTAAGCGCTTGAACATGTTCTTGCGCTGGATGGTGCGCCGCGACGATGCGGGAGTGGATTTTGGGCTGTGGCGACGCATTCGACCGAGCCAGCTGCTGTTGCCTTTGGATGTGCACGTAGAGCGCGTGGCGCGTCGCTTGGGGTTATTGCAACGGCGGCAGACCGATTGGAAGGCGGTGTTGGAACTGACAGACAATCTGCGCGCCTTCGACCCAAGCGACCCGGCTAAGTACGATTTTGCCCTCTTCGGCTTAAGCATGCACTCAAATGACCATTGAAGAGGAAGCACCTTACTTTTGGGGCAAAATCCTTCTATCATGCGGGCCCTTTATAGGTGCTTCAGAAAGCCCGCCGTTGTTCGACCGGAGCAGGTCGCTTTGTTTTCGGCGGTTTTAATCGTCATCAGTATGCCCCTTTCGCCCTTTTTGCTCTCAATGGGCATGTGGGGATTGGTCTTTAGCGCTCTTTGGCACCGCGCCAAAGAAGTGGCCGATGCCGATGGGCGATTGCGAGGATGGGATTTGCTCAGAGGGGCGCTGGTTCGCTCCTTTCAAGAGTGGTTTCGGCAATGGCCGTTGGCTTTGTTGAGCCTATTGTTTGTGCTACCGCTGTTGAGCGGGCTTTGGTCGTCCGATTGGGCTTTTTGGCTGGAACGGGTTCGCGTTCGCTTGCCTTTTGTGGTGTTGCCCTGGGCTTTTGCCAACTTACCGCCGCTGGGTAGGGACTCTTATCAGGGGGTGCTTTATGTGCTGGTATGGGCAATGGCTGCATTAGGAATCGGTGTTTGCATCAATTATGGGCTGCATCAAGAAGAGATCTTAGAGGGCATCGAGCACGGCAAGCCCATACCGGTTCCGCGTCATCACATTCGCTTTAGCCTTATGGTGGCGACGGCCATCGTGGCCGGTGCTCTGCTGTGGCGGCGGCGTTTTGTATGGCGCTACCCGCAAGAGCGCTTCCTGTTGGCCGGGGCGCTATTTTTCTTGCTGGTTTTCATTCACTTTCTATCGGTGCGCAGCGGATGGGCGGTGTTGTATGCTGCCGCCCTGTTTGTACTGGTGCGGTGGACGTGGTCTACGCGCAAGTGGTGGTTGGCTTTTGCCTCCTTGATAGGAGCCGCGCTCTTGGTGTGGACGGCCTTTCGGATTTTTCCCAGTATGCAAGAGAAATGGGCCTACACCCGCTACGACTGGAAACAATATCAACACGAAGAAGGGGCTAATTATTCCGACTCAGAGCGTTGGATATCGCTAAAGGCGGGATGGATGCTGTGGAAGGAACAGCCCTGGCTCGGCGTAGGTGTGGGCGATTTGCCGGCTCAAATTAAGCGGGTAGTGGCCCGCCATTTTCCCGAACATCTGAAGACGTACAAACTGCCGCACAACCAATTCGTGTACTTGCTGGCGAGCACCGGGTTGCTGGGGCTCTTGGGCAGTTTATTGGCCTGGGCCGGGCTCCTGTTTAGCCGTCGAAAGAATAAGGAGGGGTTGTTCTGGGTTTTCCAAATCATGCTGTTGGTTTCTTGTATGGTGGAGTACACCATTGAAACCTCCGCGGGCGTCGCTTGGGGACTATTTTATTCGCTGTGGTTTTGGAAAGAAGGTGAAGAAAAAGTGGAGTAAAGTTTTTAAGTCGGTATTGTTGACGGAACTCGAATAACCTATATATTTGCCCGGATAACTAATTTTTTTTCTAAAAAAGCGCATTTACTTCTCTTAATATTCTGCGCATAGTCATTTTGTCTCGTCCTTTTGCAATATAGAAAACGCTTAGGCCGAATTTTGAGAATTTTACATGGATCGGTGAAAAAGAAGGGCTTCTCCTCCTGTTGACAATCGGATAGGTGTGAGAACGACCTATGGCTACTGCTCCATTGCCCCTGAAAGCCGAGCGAAGTCTACCAGAGATATCGACGGCTTATGCGCTATTTGTCGGTGGATTTCTACAGGGGTTTGACGATTGCCCTCATGTTGGTGGTAAACACGCCGGGCACTTGGGCCCACGTGTATGCGCCGCTGCTGCATGCGGAGTGGCATGGCTGCACGCTTACCGACCTGGTCTTCCCGTCGTTTTTGTTTATCGTGGGTGTCTCGATGTGGTTTTCCTTTTCGAAGTACACCGGTGCCGATCGCTTCTTTTTGCTTCGCAAGGCCTTGCGTCGCGCGGCTCTCTTGGTGGGCGTGGGGTTGGTTTTGTCTTGGTACCCGTTTTGGAATAAGAGCCTTTCCGATTTGCGCCTGATGGGCGTGTTGCAGCGTATAGGGCTGTGCTACGGGTTGGCCTCGTTGCTGGTGCTGTATCTTCCTTCGCGATGGCTATGGGCGGTTGCTGTAGCGCTTTTATTCGGCTACTGGGGAGCGTTGGTGTGGGGCGCTTTACCGGGCACAGACTCCTTTTCCCTGGAGCACAACTTGGTGCGCCGCATCGACCTGGCCGTGTTAGGGGAGCGCCACCTGTGGAAGGGCAAGGGCATAGCGTTTGACCCGGAGGGTTTGTTGAGCACCTTTCCGGCAGTGGTGACGGTGCTGTTAGGCTGGTGGTCGGGCGAGCAGATACGGCAAGCGGGGGAGGAATGGTGGAGGGCGGCCGGGCGGCTGGCTTTGGTAGGGGCGATACTGGTGGTCTCAGGTCTGTGGTGGCACTCCACTTTTCCTATTAATAAGAGCTTGTGGACGAGTTCATTTGTGCTGTATACCGGCGGGCTTTCTATGGCGGCGCTGGCACTCAGCGTGTGGCTTATTGACGGTTTGCGCTGGCGGCGCGGCGCATATTTTTTCTTGGTCTTCGGGGCCAATCCGCTTTTTGCCTTTGTGTTTTCGGGTCTAGTAGTCAAGACGTTGTTACATCTTCGTTGGACGGCAGAAGGAGGGAATATCAACGCCTATAGATGGCTGTATGAGCGGTTTTTTGCGCCTGTAGAGCCCTATAAGATAGGGTCGCTGCTGTTTGCCTTGGCTTTTCTGCTCTTGTGTTGGGGAGTGTGCCGGTTGTTGTATCGGCGAGGCATATACATTAAGATCTGAGGAACTTTTGCTCAAACTATATATCGTTATGAAGCTGTACCTCTACTTTTTCGCGCGAGCAACCCTGCTGTTGCTCTTACCTGCCGCGTTGGCGGCACAGTCCGTTCCCTTTAGTATTAGAGGCTCGGTTACCGATGAGCGCGGAGAACCGCTCGTTGGAGCCGTAGTCAGTTTAGCCGAGCGCCGCGTGGGCACCTCTACCGACTTGCGCGGCTTTTACGCCTTGGAGGGTTCTGTGCCTGAGGGCATGTATACCTTGGTGGTCTCGTACGTGGGCTACTCCACCTATCGCGTACCGGTGGAGATTCGACAAGGACAAGTGCTTGTTCAGGATGTAGTGCTCAGCAGCGATATTCTCAGCCTCGATGAGGTGATCGTCACGGGTAACTCGCCTACCTCCACGCGCAAACAGCTGGGCAATGCCATCGGCGTGGTGGACGGGCGCAGTCTGGAAAAGGCCGGTTCGAACAACACCTTGGGCGCTTTGGCGGGCAAAGTCGCGGGGGCCCAGATCAGTCAGAACTCGGGCGACCCGGGCGGTGGCTTTACCATCCGCTTGCGCGGCGTCAGCTCTATCAAAGGGAACTCCGACCCGCTGTACATCGTAGACGGCGTTATCGTGGACAACTCTTCGCAAAACGTCATCAACCGCAGCGCCGATGCCATGACGGTAGGGCTGGCAGCCGGGCAAAACCGCCTTATTGACATCAACCCCAACGACATCGAGCGCATCGAAGTGCTCAACGGCGCCTCCGCAGCGGCCCTGTACGGCTCGCGTGCCTCCAACGGCGTGGTTCAAATCTTCACCAAGCGAGGGCGCTCGGGCAAGCCCATCATCGAGTTCAGCACTTCGGCCAGCCTGAGCCAACTGCGCAAAAAGGTCTTCATGACGCAGTACCCCAAGCGCTTCGGCGTAAAGGGCAACGATCGGCTGGAAACCAACCAAGACCGCCTAACCATCCTGCTCACCCTGGGCTTTACCGAACAACAGCTCATCAACCAAAACATCGGATACGTCAAGGTCGGCCCGGCCAACCGCATTCTGATCACCGACCAATACGATGTTAAGCGCTACGACTACCAGGACCTGATCTTCCGCGACGCCTTTGGCACGGACAATCACCTGTCGGTGCGCGGCGGCAACGACCGCAGCAACTACTTCGTGTCCTTTGGATACAGCAACAACGACGGCATCATCCCTAACACCAACTTCACCCGCTACTCCGCGCGCCTGCGCCTCAACCAGGAGCTGACCTCGTGGGCTACTTTGAGCACCGGCTTGAGCTATGCGCGCAGCGCAAGCCGCGATATGCCCAACGGCAACAACTTCTTTAATCCCATCAGCTGCATGTTCATCATCGACAATGTCTGGGACATCACCGAACGGAATGCCGACGGCACGCTCAAGCAGGTGGAACTGGTGCGCGTCAATCCCCTGTCGGTGATTGAAACCTTCGACATCACCCAGCGCACCAATCGCATCATTAGCGATATTAACCTCAAACTGTTTCCCTTTAAAGGTCTTCGCGTAGACTATACGCTTGGCTTAGACAACTACGGCCTACAGGGCAATGAGCTGCACCCACGCCTGCCCTATGCCGGTGTCGCCGCCACCTTTTTCCCCGACGGGTACATCGGTGTGGCCACCAGCAACGTGTCGCAGCTGAACAGCGACTTGATTATCTCTTATGAGACCGCCATCGGTGAACACATCACCTCTACGACCACTGCCGGCCACCAGTACCAGTACGGAAAGAACGAGTTTACGGGTGTGGAAGGCCGCGACCTGGCGCCGCTCATTAAGAACATCGCCGGGGCTTCCAACCTCTTTAACCTACCGGCTCAGTCTATCGGCGAATTCGCCCTAAACGGCTATTTCCTGCAACAGACCTTCGGCGTTAAAGACCAACTGTTCCTCACCCTGGCCGGACGCATAGACGGCTCCTCGTACTTTTCGGAAAACAATCAGAACAACTTCTACCCTAAGGCCAGCCTCAGTTGGGTGGCCTCCGAACTGTTCCGCAACAGCGGCCTTTCCAACAGCATCAGTACCCTGAAGCTGCGCAGCTCCTACGGAAAAGCGGGCAACCTGACCGGCATTGGCTTCTACGACCGCTTCAACAATTACCCCGGCAGCAACCTCACCGGTTTTCCGGCCTTGTTACCGCCCTCTCAGTTGAACAACCCAGACGTGGCACCTGAGGTCATGACGGAAATAGAGGGCGGCTTCGACGTAGCCCTGTGGCGCAACCGCATCGGGCTGAGTCTAACGCTCTACCGCCAACAGATCGACAATTTGGCCATTAACCGTCCCTTGCCTCCTTCCATCGGAGGTACCAGCGTGGTGACAAACGTGGGCAGCATGACCAACCGAGGCGTAGAATTGCTGCTCAACGCCCAGCCGGTGCGCACCGCCAACTTCGCTTGGAACGTGGGCATTAATTTTTCTCGAAACATCAACGAAGTTTCGGGTGTGACCGGCATCCTCAGCCTGCGCGGCTCCGACGGCACCCAGTCCGTTCTGAGCGGGCAACCCTTTGGCGTGTTCTTCGGCCGCTATTACGCCCGCAACGACGACGGCTCCCTGCTGCTGACCCCGCAGGGCTTGGCCCAACCCGAACGCGGATTGGTCATTCCGGAAAGCCAGTTCAACGAGGCCAGCCTGCCTACCGGAGCCCTTAAAAACCGCATCTACCGCTACGGCGGCAGTGTCTTCATCCCTATGCGCGACGCCAACGGTCAGCCGCTGACCACCGGCACTCAGGAGCTCCGCAAGGTACTGGGTAACCCCTTCCCCGACTGGGTAGGTACCTTCATCACGTCACTGGCCTATAAAAAGCTGACTTTCAACCTGCAACTGGATGTTTCGCGAGGTAACGACGTCTATAACTGGAATCGCATCACCAGCAACAACGTCGGCTTCGGCCCTCTGGCCGAAAAAGAACTCAAGGGCGAAGTGCCGCGCGGTTACGTAGCCTCTATCGCCGGAGGAGTAACCGGCCAGCGCATACAGGAAGAACATGTCGAAGACGGCTCCTACGTAAAGGTGCGCGAAATCGGCCTCACCTACGACTTAGGGCGCATCGGGCGCAGTGTAGATAACCTCTCCGTCAGCCTCTGGAGCCGCAACCTACACTCGTGGGACAACTACCAGGGCTTCGACCCGGAGACCAACTCCGCCGGCCAAAACGACCGCGTCCGCGGCGACGACTTCGGCAACGTACCCATTCCCCGCATGTTCGGCATTCGCCTTTCGGGTAGGTTTTAACCGTTCAAAACAACTAACGTCATGAAAAAATACATCCTTCCTCTTCTGTTGCCGGCCTTGCTCTTAGCGCCGGCTTGCCAAAAGGAGTTCCTCAACCCTAATGCAGCCGACGGCAGCCAAGTCGTCCGGACGGCCGAAGGGCTCACTGCGCTCATTGTGGGTATCAAAAAAGAATTTAGCGTCGGCGCTACCAGCGCCTTGTACAACGCGATATCCAGCAACGGCCTCACTACCAAGGAACTGTACGTGATCAATACCGGTAACGGCGAACTCACCGCCCTGGAGTCGGGCGGAGGCACCGTAGGCGGCAACAATGCCTTCATCAACAACATATGGGCCAGTTGCCACAAGGTCAAGGCCAATGCCCAGCTGCTCATCGACAACGCCGACAACGTGCGCGAAAGTGGCACTAACGAAATGATTAAAGCCTATGGCTACGTGTTTAAAGCACTGGCCATCGGCACCCTGGCCAACTTCTGGGAGCAAGTGCCCACCGAAGTCGTTACCGTAGATGAGTTCCTGGCCGGCAAGCGCCCGACGTTCAAACCGCGCATAGAGGCCCTCAAAGAGGCCGTGCAGTGGCTCAATGCCGCTCAGACGCTGGTGGAGAGCACGGCGCCTTCCACTTTCTTTGTCAACAAAGTGGGCAACGATATCGACTTGAAAAATTTGGTGTACGCACTGCAGGCCCGCTATAACCTCATGGCCGGAGACTACGCCAACGCCCTGGCAGCCGCCAACCGCGTGGACCTGAACAAACGCTCCGTCTTTCGCTTCGACGCCGTTAGCCAGAACCCCGTGTTTCGCACTTCGCTGGTCAACAATAATACCTACAACGGCGTGGTTAATTTCGGCCTCACCGGCGCACTTACACCTGACCCCGCCGACGGTCGCATCCCCTTCTACCTGGGCAACAACACAACGCCGGTACGGGTACAGGGCTTCTTTAAAAACGACACAGACCCCATCCCCCTCTACCTGCCCGGCGAAATCACGCTCATCAAGGCCGAATGCCACGCGCGCCTAGGTCAACTGCCCGAGGCTATTGCCGAGCTGAACAAAGTGCGTACAAAAACCACCGACCCCTTCGGGGTGACGGCCAAACTGGCCCCTTACGGCGGAGACCCGAACGACAAGGATGCTATTTTGCTTGACATTTACCAGCAGCGCTGCATCGAACTGTACATGAGCGGCCTTAAACTGGAAGACTCGCGCCGCTTCGGACGCCCCGGGCCCGGACAACCCGACGCCGAACGCAGCCGAAACTTCTACCCCTACCCCACCGTAGAGCGCGACAACAACCCCAACACACCGCCCGACCCGCCCGTGTAAATACAGCGGGTTGAAGCAAAATTACCCTATCGCGTGCATTGCCCTGAACCGGGTAATGCACGCGTTTTTTTTCGGAGCACCTTCCTGTACGGCGCTCTCCGTAGAGCTGCCTCTTCAAAAAAACGCCGTTGCTTCACAAACGTCTCGAAGTTTTCCCATTTTCCCCGTAACTTCTCGTCGTCCTCGAGTACTGTAAAAGCACACAGATTTGCTCACGAGGGAGCAATAACCGTCGCTTTTCATCGTCTTCAGCTGCGGTAAAAAACCGGCAAACTCCAAAGGCTCATCCGCAAGAACACCTTCGCAACGCCATGCAAACCCAATTCTTTCGTATTCGGGAAGGCCTTATGCTGCTTTGGTCTTCGTCTCACAATTTGCAATTCATGTTATATATGAAAAAGTTCCTTTTTGCTCCGGTCTTTGCCCTGGCCTTGCTCCTTTTGGGACTTTTGGCCTCTTGCACCACGTATCAAGTTCAAGTGAGCGATCCGAATGAGCTACGCCCTCTGAGTGTGTTTCCCGACGAGCTTACTTCCGGAACATACTACGTAACATCTGAAAATGCCGATGCTGCAACGGACTTTTCCGGCTTTCCGGAAAACTTGGAAAACAAGGCTTGGCTTATCGTCCGTCGGATTAACCCGGAGGAAGTGCACTTCCTTTACTTTTCGGGTATTCCCGCGGACCTTCTACCCGAATTTCTGCATTCCTTAAAACAGGCAAAAAAGGCGGGTAGAATTGCTCGATTTATATATGAAGAACCTTTTATCGAGATTACTTGTGCCACTGAGCCGAGTGCACCGGAAAGCCCGAAGGCTTATCGTCTGGAGCGCGTAGGTGAGGCCTATGCCTTGATACGCGGAGGTATCCTATCTACAGGTATCAGGCTTAAAGGTGAGCTGAACTTAAAGCGACAATCTTTCTTTTTCCAGAGTGAAGAAGGAAGCCAACGAGATTCGAGCGACTACTCGTTGTTTCTGACAAAAGAGGGTAACCGTTTGTACTTTTATTTTAGAGAAAGCAACGAAGAGGAAAACGTAGAGAGCGCCACTGGGTGGAATATGTGTGCCGTAGAAATCTTGCCGAACGGCGACCTAAAGGTTTACTCCAGTGGAGTAGAAGACGGAGAGAAATTTGAAGAGGCATCCCAAGGTCCCGATAAAATAGATAAGTACACATACCTCATTCTGCCCGACAAGGTCGGCAAGGTCATAGATAGCGGCGCGCTAACTACCCTGTACTTTAAGCGGGTGAAGTGAGGCTGTGAGTGTCTCGCAACAGGGGAAGTCGTCGAGGCTATGCCGGTGGGTGGCGAAATTCATGTAACACATAGGGGTAGAAGTTGTCGAGGCGATAAATATCGTTTTCAAGAGTAAGTTCATCACCCTATTGGGTTTCTATGTAGAGAGGGTCGGGGCCGCAAACGACTAAGACGTTTGTGGCCCTCCTGTTAGGAGAGCCACTGGAAGAGATTTTGTGAGCGGCTTTCGCGGTGCACGCCGGAGGTTGAGTGAGGTGTTTTGATACGGGTTGTTTGAAAAAACGGTCAAATAGCTCTTCTCTTTCCTCCCCACCGGCTTTTAAATATAACGAGGACCGATCTTACCCGGCGATTAAGCGAGTAAACCCAGTTTAAACTACGACAGTTTTAGGTAGAGAGCAGAGACTTTTGACGTCCGTTCCACCAAGCCCATGCGCCGGCCAACAGGCATTGTATTATCAGCCAAAACGCCCCGGCGCTACTTCCGGGGGCTGAAGCGACCGGCACTTTGTTGGGGAACTTTATGATCTCATCGTAATCTGCTGCCGTGAGGTTTTGCTCGGCGTCAAATTTTTTCAAAAACCAGGATGCCCAGTTTTTTTGCGCTTCGTCGAGAGCAGCAAGAGATGCTTTGGCCCCTTCTCGGCTTGTACCCGCCAGGTCGGTGAGTTGTCGGTAAACGCTCAAGGTGGGCGACAGTAAGGTCAAATTGTCGGCAAAGGCCGACTGAGATGTTGCCTTGTCTTCGTATTGCTTCTCCAGACTGTCCCGGACTTGCTTTTCCTCTTCTATCAGCCCAAATTCTTCGCGGTACCAGTCCCGCCATCCCTTTTCTGTCGCCGGTTTTTGAGGGTATTGCGGGTGCTGTTGGTAAAATGCTGCCAAGCGTTCTTCACGGGTCTTCTCCAGTTGGGTGTCTAAATCCCGCATGGCATTTAGGTAGCCCGCCCTCGACGGCACGGGGTGTATTTTCTCGGCGAGCGTGTTGACCAAAGTCGGAATGACGAGGGTGAACACCAGCCACGCTCCGATACTGATAAGCGCATTTTGCTCCGACGAACTGCCCTGAAGGTTTACGCCTAATACTAATAAGAACCAAAACAGGACGTGCAGAACCGCCACGCCCACCGTCTGCCACGCAATAGCAGAGGTGAGCGGGATACCTGCCCAGAGTACGGCCGGCAGCGTCACGAGCATCGTCAAGCCGGCCAGCAAGGAAAAGCGGGCGAGCATTTTCATCAGAAAAAGCCGCTGCGCCGCTACCGGTTGAGCCAATTGCAGGGCCAGGGTGCCCTGCTCTCGTTCGGCCGAAATGAGATTGAACGACAGGGCAATGACAAATAGAGGTAACAAAAAGGCCAGAGCAAATGCCAAATCGAACGCTCCAAAGGCGAGGTTGACCGGATTCTCGAGTTCACCGTCGCCTTGCGGTATTTTTCCCATAAGCGTCAGCCGCCAGACATCGGGCTGGAGGTCACCCACTCCGGTGGCGAGCACCGTCTGTGGTGCAGGCTCGAGCGCTGTTACCCAGCCGCCTCGCCACACCCCGCCTACAACGACGACGTTAGTAGGGTCTTGCCACCAGGCTACTTTTTTTAGATTGCGGGCGACGCTGTCGGCCTGCATTTTCTGTTTTTCCCAATCCTCTCGTTGTCGGACGAGCATCTCACCTATGGACAGGCGCTTGGCGGTTATGCGCTGCACGCCGTTGTGAAGGCCAAAGCCCACACTCGCGACCAGAAAGACCAGCAGTAACCACAGGGCCGAGCTGCGCAACAGGCGCAAGGTTTCGTATTTAAGTTGAAGTAGGAACATGGCTTTTTTAAATTTTAAATCACGAGCCGCAGAGGAATCGAAGCACATAGCTCAGACCGGCTCCATTTTTTTAAAAAAGAAGACGGCTATCCATCCGCTGACAACCAGCCAAATAAGCAAGAATCCGGCAGGCTTGGCCAAATCGCCGAGCAATTTGTCCGTCGGAGACGAAGCGTACTCAAAGCGGGTATTTTGGGCAAAAAAATCCTTCCCCCGTTTGCCACTCCAATCGCCGTACTTAAAGTTGTAGGTTAGGTCGGCATTCAGTTCGCCGACGAGTTGTACCCGATAACGCTCGGCAGCGGCGAGGAAATCAAAGTAGGTGTTCACATCGGTGCCGGCGAGTTGTTGGGAGAGAATACCGGTGAGGATGTAGGGCGACACAACGGCTGCTGCTTGATGTATTTGTTGCTGTTGCCGATAGATGTTGAGCAGTCTGGTTTTGTGCTTTTGAAAAACATAGGTTTCGTGTTCCTCCCCTTTTTGCATGACGAAGCCGTCCCAGTTGAAGGGAAGCTGATGGACGCTATCTACACCGAATTTTGCCAGCGTTTCCTTTTCCAACTTTTGGGTGAAAACATCGGTAGGGTCGTGGCCGTCCACACCCGTTTCCAGATCCTTTTTGATGGCATCATTGTAAGCCTGCCACGTGGGCGCCGGGTACAGCTGCCTCGCCAGATTGACTACCACTTTGGGTGTGAGGAGACAGATCAGCACCCATGCACCGATCGAGCCGACGAGCGCCGCGTTTTGTTTGCCCGTCCAAGCCGAGATGATCAGGGTCAGGTGGATGAAGCAACCAAAATAAGCGAGGTAAAGCAGTATAATGAGAGCGTAGCGGAGCCAGTGTTCCCCTCCGGCATTTACCGCCACCAGTCCGGCCGCGCCGGCTGCAAAAAACGGCAGCACTAACAGGAGCACGACGGCCCACAAACCGAGTGATTTGCCCCAGAAAAGGGTAGATGGTTTCACGCCCTGCGCCAGCAATAGACGTAAGTTGCCGTTCTCCCGCTCCGTTGCCGCCGAGCCGAAGCCTAACAAGATGATGAACAACGGGAAAAGCATCCCCAGGACGAATGCCGGAGTTAAAATGCCGAGCCGCGCGAACGCTCCTCGGTCTTCAGCTGCTCTGAACTTGGGCTGATTGGAGCGGTGCCCCTCCAAAAAGAGGGTGTTGCCCGTGAAGGCGTCTACTCCTGGGTCGAAATAGGAGAGCGGATAAATGGGTTTAAAGACATAGGTGCCATAGTGCGCTGCCGAGTGCGGGTTTTTATCCTCCTGATTCTCCCATTGCTCTCGAGCCGTGGCCGTTGCTTCGTCGTGCTGCTTTTTGAGCGATGTATAATAATCGAGGGTTCCCAAAACGGACAGGAGGAAAAGTCCTCCCATCAAGAGGGCAGACGTTCGGAAACGACCATCTCGAAGAATACTCCTAATCTGTTGATTGGCAATAGTAAAGAGCATAAGTAGTCGTTTTAGACGGTTTGCAGATAGATATCCTCAATTTCTTTAGCATGCAGAACATCGCGTAAATTGTCGATAATGTTGACCAAGCGCCCGTCTTTCATGATGCCGATGCGGGTTGCCCCGTCCTTAGCCTTGAAGATATCGTGCGTTGCCATAAGCACCGCAACACCCTCCTCTTTCAGTTCGAGCAGGAGGTGCGTGAAGTCGTTACTGGCTTTCGGGTCAAGCCCACTTGTCGGTTCGTCGAGGAAGAGTGCTTTTGCTTTTTTCGCCAAGGCAATAGCAATACCTACCTTTTGACGCATGCCTTTCGAGTATTCAGACACTCGGCGGACGGCGTCGTCTTTGGGCAAACCCGCCCTTTCGAGCAGCTGCAGCAGTTCAGCCTTTTCGTATTTAAAGCCGGCCAATCGGCTGAAATAGTCGAGGTTTTCCAGCCCCGTCAGGTTTGGATATAGTACGACTACTTCAGGCAGGTAGGCGAGGTGTTTTTTGGTTTCGATTGGGTGCTGCGCTACGTTCAGCCCATTGATAAAGGCTTGGCCGGAGGTCGGCTGAGTGAAGCCGAGAAAGCAGTTGATGGTAGTGGTCTTGCCGGCTCCATTTTGCCCTAAGAGACAGAAGATTTCGCCGGGCGCGATGTCGAGCGTCAAGTTGTCAAGAGCGGTTTTATCACCGTACTTCTTTGTGAGATTTTTTGCCGAAATCATTTTTGAAAATTTTAAAGGTTAGAGGAAGAATTAGCAGGGAAAAGGGTCTGCGAATGCCTCGCCCTCGCGCCACATTTCCACTTCCCAATCTCGGAGCAGGCAGCGGTTGAGGGCGGCGATAATGCGTTCCTGTTCGAGGTCTTGACCGATAAAGACGAGTTCGTTTTTGCGATCGCCCCAGATGGGCGACCAGTACTTTTTGAGGTTTTCAAAATTTTGATGAAATTCTGGCATTTGCTCTCGCTCTTGCGGCGGTATGGCAGCCCACCACAGGCCGGCAGGTTCATAGCGCAATGAGCCCCCCGCCTGCGACCAGAAGAGTGCTTCTTTGGGGCGGCTGGCAAGCCAGAAAAACCCCTTGGAACGCACTACGTTTCCGGGAAAGCCCTCGTTTATCCAGCGCCAAAAGCGCTCGGGATGAAAGGGGCGCCGGTCGTAGAAAACAAAGGAGGAAAACCCGTACTCCTCGGTTTCGGGCGTGTGCTGTCCATTTTTGGCCAGTTCTGCTACCCATGCGGCCGAACTCTGAGCCTTTTCAAAATCGAACTTGCCTGTGTGTATGATTTCGGCAGCAGGGATTCTGCCGTACTGGGTAGCCAGGATGCGGGCCGTTGGGTTTAGTCGGTGCAGTAAAGCGATAAGCTCCTCCAGCTGAGGCTTCGTCACCAAGTCCGTCTTGTTCAAAATGATAACATCCGCAAACTCCACCTGTTCGGTGAGTAGGTGGACAATCGGACGGGTGTCGGAGTTGTCGTTACCCAATCTTCGGTCAGACAGCCGGTCAGCCGAGCAAAAGTCACGGGGAAAATTCAAAGCGTCCACTACCGTGACCATCGTGTCGATGTAGCTCCATTGGGAGAGGTCGATCAACCCGCTTTGTCCGGCAAAATACCAGGTCTGGGCAATGGGCACGGGCTCAGAAATACCGGTACTTTCGATGAGCAGGTAGTCGAAACGACCTTCTCGCGCGAGTTTTTCAACTTCGACCATAAGGTCTTCCCGAAGAGTACAGCAAATGCAGCCATTAGACATTTCGACCATTTTCTCCTCTGTGCGGGAGAGCGATGCCCCGCGTTCAACGAGTTGTGCGTCAATATTGACCTCGCTCATGTCGTTGACAATGACGGCGACCCGAAGCCCTTCTTTGTTTCGCAAAATATGATTGAGGAGAGTAGTTTTGCCTGCACCGAGAAAGCCCGAAAGCACGGTTACGGGTAGTTTTTTTACTTGATTCTGCATAGATTGCCTTAATTTTTTAGAATAATATATGGGCACCACCGCTAAATCTTTTCAACACAGGTAGGCCCCTTCACTAATACACCAGCGAGGAGAAAGCCGGTTCTACAGACCTATTCCACCCAATCTGGAAAAAGGAAACACTTTCAGCCTCTCTCATCAGTACTTACCTACTCTGCTCCGCCGGGCTCTTCAGAGAGATGCCAGAGCATAAGGGAGGCTCACCGGCAGCGGCGAGTCGGCAAAAGTCAGGCTAAAGTGTTCGATTCAGGAAACCGTCGCAGGAGGGGCGCGAGGTCGGGAAGCGGCAAAGGAGGAAGCAGATAGGTAAGAGGTTTTGCCGAAATTATTTAGAGAGTGTATCCTTTCTGGGAGGTGGAGCGCCGGAATTTCGAGTACAACGAGGGCGGCAAACGCAGGCGCTATTTGGCAGAGCGTACATTCAACTCCTGAATGTTCTTCACTGTGGAGGTGTCTGTCGCTTGGAGCATGGCAACAAACTTTCGCTTCGTGTTGATGTTCTGGAGCGATAAAATGGTGGAGGC